>Ga0209425_10000203_pt1 | contig 70754 bp, 60 predicted proteins | sample COG_05_FD_184749 | JGI IMG/M metagenome (GOLD analysis project Ga0209425, IMG submission 184749) | Pelagic Microbial community sample from North Sea - COGITO 998_met_05 (SPAdes) (version 2) | ecosystem: Environmental > Aquatic > Marine > Neritic zone/Coastal water | place: Helgoland, sampling...
AATGTATCTTGAAAATCATAATCTTGCACACCCAAAGTCCAACCAATGGCAGCTTTCTCAGATTTCCCACCTAACGCTTTGGCTATCAGTTGATGCCCAAAACAAACTCCCAATAATGCTTTTTTCTTTTCATTTAAAAGTTGAACATAGTTTTCTAATTTTCTAATCCAATCTTCGGCATCGTAAACACTTAATTTACTACCAGTGATGAGATACCCGTCACATTCATCGATGGATTTTGGATAATGATCCAAAACAACATCATAAAATCTTAGGTTTATTGTTGGATCGGCTAAATTAAAAATATAGTCATAGAAATCTGTTTGATCGCCATGTTCACTTAGTAATTCAGGCACAACATGATCCGTTAGTAGAATTCCAATGGTCAGTGTATTCATCCCATAATATTAACCGATAAAACATGACTGTAAATCTAATGACTGTTATTCTTTTCTCATATTTAAAGGAGAGATGTATGAAAGACAATTATGAATTCCTGACCACGGCTATAAATGGTCATATCTTAGAGATCACCATCAATAGACCTGATGTAATGAACTCATTACACCCACCTTCGCATAGAGAATTTGATGAAGTTTGGAGTGAATTCACAAATGATGAAGATCTGTGGGTTGCTATCATCACCGGCGCTGGGGACAGGGCATTTTCAGCAGGAAATGACTTAAAGTATCAAGCATCGGGTGGTGACAGATCGGGCATGCCAGAAACTGGTTTTGCTGGCCTTACTGCTAGATTTAACCTTAATAAACCTGTCATCGCTGCAGTAAATGGCGTGGCCATGGGAGGAGGAATGGAAATTGCACTAGCTTGTGATCTTATAATAGCTTCTTCTAATGCACGCTTTGCTTTACCTGAACCTAAAGTGGGCTTAGCAGCTTTAGCAGGAGGAATGCAAAGACTTCCAAGGCAAATTGGGATGAAGAATGCTATGGGCATGATGCTCACCGGTCGCCACGTAGGAGCTGATGAAGCCAAAGAACTTGGCATCGTTAATGAAGTGGTAGAAAACCAAGAAGATTTGATGGACGCTGCAAGAAACTGGGCTAAACAAATTGAAGCCTGTTCTCCAATGTCTATCAGAGCAACTAAACAAGTTGCTTATGAGAGTCTTAATGAAGCAAGTTTAGAAAAATCCATGCAAGGTCAGTACACCGCTGTCCACGATTTATTTCAAAGTGAAGATTTTATCGAAGGTCCTGTAGCATTTTCAGAAAAAAGAGCACCCGACTGGAAAGGTAAATAAATCTTTGGTTTCGTTTTTCTATATAGCAGAATAATCTATGTAAATAGGTGACGACCAAGCCCTTTCTTCTGTCTCTTCTAAACAATCGTCTTCGTAAGGAGTGATCAGAGGACTTCCATTACAAATATTTGTTTTTGTACAGTTGCCTAGTGCATCGTATTCGCAACGTAGATTTCCTGCATTGATAACTTTAGAGGGCTCCTCTATAGCTTTTACATAATAAACCGTATCTCTTTCGAGATTTCTAAATTCGTTATCAGTGAAACTGAAACTGCAATCAGAGCTGTTTTTAGGGCACTTAAAAATCTTCCACGTATCCTCAATAAGATTGGATACATCTTCTCCCTTAAAAGATTGTGGCTTAATCCTGACGACCTCAATTCGATCTATTTTCTTCCTTATATCTGAAGGGTTGTAACATTCATTACGACATAGATCTTCCAGCCTTTCTTTACCTAAAGCATTGTAAGAATATTCAGGACAACCGGGCTTTTGTATAAACGAACCAGCAGCTTTAACGACAAAACGAGGGTTATCAGACATTTTAATATCGGAACCCATTGAAACTTCTTCTCCATTTGGGGCATTCACTAAATTAAACCAAAGTAATATTCTTGGTCCGCTGGTTGCATAAACTTCTTTTCTTTTAATGGCATTCCATACAGCATCTCTATTCTTGCCGTTTGAATGAGTTGCTACCAGACCTCCTGTTAAAAAGAATGATGAAAGCCTCTCAGCTTCCGTAGGCCCAGAAGGAAGGGTTTCACTGGTCCAATTTTTAGCTGTTGATTTGGCGTACAAACCATCTCCTTCTCTGAAGCCCAGTAGGTACCCCGAAGGATCTGAAGGTCCAGTAGCATCCGTCATCTCTTGTCGATTAATTTCTTTATACCCTGTACCCGGTCTTGCTTTGTGATTATCACTTGATGCAATAAATCCAAATCTGAAACGATCAATCGAATCATTATCATCAAAATTTCTTAGAGCAGCGATGTATTGCGCGGAACCGCCTGGTCTATAATTAAAAGCAGGTAAGAAACAATCCTTGCATTGATTAGAATCTAACCAATCGGAAGATTCCTCATTGAAAATAGTAGCAAATCCAGCTGTGCCCTCATTCGCGTAATTAAATCTGGCAACTGATGCGCGTTTATTGCATTCTCTTAACGATTCATCATCGGCTAAACAACGTTCTTTAATTATTTCTCCAGCTTGCCAACAAGAAGGTAAATAGTTTTGGGTGGGTTTTGGACAAATTACTTTTCCTTCTTCATCGAAAAGAACGCTACGCCAATCTCTGTATTCTTCAGAGTTACCATGCCCTGAGTAGATTTCTATCATTGTTTGAATATTGGGATCATGTTCCATTTCATTGAGCTGGTTCATCCAGTCAGTTCCTGGTGGAGTGTAAGCACCCCATGCGGTGCCATGGGGAATAACAATAGTCTCATGACCCCAATCATTTAATTTATCAAAAAGAAGTCCAGGAGTTGTTGCCACTTCTTTACAATCAAGAGGTAAATCCCGCACAGAAATACCTATTGAACAAACTCCGGTCTTGCCGTCATTCATAAATCTCATTAAGTCATGAATTCTTCTGTCCGTTGGCCTTAAAGCAGCCAACGTAAGTTTCCCCGAATAAGGCATAGAGAGAAAACCTAAATTTGAGCTTGCTGCAATTGGTCTAGAGGGTATTTGATCCTCATCTAGGCCTTTTAAGATAATGTTTTTATGACCGTAATGTGGTTTACCAAAACCACCTATTTGTGTCCACTCCCAACCAAGGAATGCAACCGTATCAGGAGACGAGGATACTCCCCCTGCTTTATTACATTGCCTAACCGAATCTTTAATTTCCTGCCAATCTTGCTGGGTTAAATCTTCTGCATGATCAGTGTTAGCCCAAAAATCTAATGAGGAACAAAATCTGGCAAAGTCACAGGCATCGGCAGGAGGATGAGTGCCTTCTCCAGCCATCATGGGTAGGCTTACCATAAAGGCATCGCTAGAATAAGTAGTGTGAACATGGAGGTCACCAAATAAGATCATCTTAGGGTCTTCAATGTTTAATTTTTCTTTAGCTAAGAGCTGATCGGTAACTCTTTTTTCTAGAACATCTAAAGGTTGTGAAATTGGTGTTACTTCACCTGGAGCTTCGTATCTTCCAAGCCAACCATTGGCTACCAAGGATATGAGGAGAAGGAACAAAAGAAGAAAAAAGGAAAATATGTAAATTATATTTTTGACCATAATTGTATTTTAACAAAAATTGCGATGGTGTCCTTTGATGTGGTCTTTTTTCCAATGCAAAGGTAGGATAAACTCCAATACCCAAAAAGGAGAGGATATGTTTAATTTAACAGGTAAAACGGCGGTCATCACCGGATCGTCAAAAGGAATAGGAAAATCAATTGCCATGCAAATGGCCCTTCAAGGAGCACAAGTCGTTGTTTCAAGTCGAAAAGCAGATGCATGCCAATTGGTAGCAAATGAGATCAATGAAGCTTGTGAAGGACAAGAAGGCGGCGCAATAGTTATACCTTGCAATATTTCAGATAAGACGGCTTTGCAGATGCTTGTTGATGAAACTCGCAGCCAGCTTGGTAAAATAGATATCTTGGTTTGCAATGCTGCTTCTAACCCTTTCTTTGGTTCGCTTGGAGATATTCCAGATGAAGCATTTGACAAGATCATGAACAATAACATCAAGAGTAATCATCTGTTGTGTCAGATGGTAATCCCCGAAATGGTAGAAAGAAAAGATGGCAGTGTCATAATTGTTTCTTCGATAGGTGGACTCAAATCAAGCACAGTGATCGGTGCTTACAATATTTCTAAAGCAGCAGATATTATGTTGGTTAAAAACTTAGCAGCAGAATACGGTCCCCATAACGTTAGAACCAATGCCATTGCACCTGGTTTATTTAAAACAGATTTTGCAAGAGCATTATGGGAAAACCCAGAAATACTCAAACAATCTACAGCTTCATGTCCTTTGAGAAGAATAGGCGAACCGGATGAAATAGGAGGAGCTGCAGTTTTTCTAGCCTCTGAAGCTGGTACGTTTGTTAATGGACATACGCTTGTCATAGATGGTGGCTCAACAGCTTAAGGAGAAATACATGAACGATGCAGTTTTATATAAAAAAGAGGATGGCGTAGCCGTTATAACTTTAAACAGGCCTGAAAGATTAAACTCTGTTACAGCAGAAATAAGAGCTGGTTTAAAAGAAAAGATGGATGACGCATGTAAAGATGATGAGGTTAATGTAATTGTTCTTACTGGGGCAGGAAGAGGATTCTGTGCGGGAGCAGACATGGATGGTTTAGCAGCTACCAGCAAAGGAGAGTCAAGAGAAGATCTCGAAGCAGAAGAAAGGGATTATGCTTCAAATAACGCTAAAGGTTTTGCGGGAGGTTTTAGCTACTTCCCCACCCTACCCAAACCAGTTATTGCAGCGATAAATGGACCGGCTGCAGGAGTTGGATTCATTATGGCTTTATTTTGCGATATTAGATTCGCTAAAGAAAGCGCTATTTTTACAAGCGCTTTTTCTAAAAGAGGCCTAATTGCAGAATGGGGAGTGGGCTGGATCTTACCAAGACTTGTTGGCCTTGCCAGAGCAAATGATATTCTATTTTCTGCTAGGCGGATAACTGGATCAGAAGCTGAGCAAATGGGTTTAGTTAATAAGACATTTAGTGATGAAACTTTTGATGAAGAAGTCATGACTTATGCTAAGGATTTAGCTAAATCAGTTTCACCTCGTTCGGTAAGAATAATGAAAGAACAAATTTATAATGCACAAGGAGAAACGATTGAGGAAAACTTAAATAGCTCAATGGCGGCTATGTTACAAAGCTTCGATTCAGCTGACTTTAAAGAAGGCGTATCGCACTACATGGAAAAAAGAGAACCTAAATTTACAGGAAAATAAAATTATGGATATTAAAGAATTTGTTAATAAAGAGGCTCGAGAAAACTTAGCTAGAGAATTTACTAAAGAAGGATTGTTTGAATTAAAAGAAGAAACTATTCGGGGTAATAAATACAGTGTATTTGCTAACCTACCTCAAACCTTAAGAGATTATTTTCAATTCCCTCTAATTCATGGGGAATGGGATTTCTTAGCTTACGAAGATGAAACTTACACCTATCAAGAAGTCCTTAATACCTCAGCAGGTCTAGCTCATGTCTTAGTTAATGATTTTGATATCCAAAAAGGCGATAAAGTCGCTTTTTCAATGAGGAACTACCCTGAATGGATATATACCTATATGGCCGTAACTTCAATTGGGGCAGTGGCAGTGCCTCTTAATTCTTGGTGGCAAGGAGAGGAACTAGAATATGGAGTAACTCATAGCGAATCAAAAGTATTTATAGGAGATGATGAAAGACTTCAAAGAATGCAAGGTCATATAGAAAACATACCTAGAATAAGTATCCGTTGTGATGCCAGTAAATACACCAACACGGTTGCCTTTGAAGACGTTGTTTCACCTGCTGAAGCCTTTCCGGAAGCCGTTATAGATCCAGAGGATGATGCAAGTATTATGTATACTTCCGGCAGTACGGGTTACCCAAAAGGAGTCGTGTCAACACACAGAGGCGTTGTCTCGGCGCCGGAAACTTGGGCATTAATGGGTCAACTTGCTGCATCTATAGAAGTGGATGGTGTGCCACAAGCATCTCCTGTTGCTGGTGAAAACCCTTGCACGCTAGCTGCAGTTCCTTTATTCCACGTAACAGGCTCACATGCGGTTTTTCTTTTATCATTGGTAACTGCAAGAAAAATTGTGTTTATGTATAAGTGGGACGCAAAAGCAGCCCTTTCACTGATAGAAAAGCACAAAGTTTCTGACATGACGGGAGTGCCGACTATGTCTTGGGAGATACTTCAAGCTCATAAAGAGAATCCTGAGGTTGATATATCCAGTCTTAAGGGGTTGGGCTCAGGTGGAGCTGCAAGACCGCCTGAACAAATAAAAGCCCAAGAAAAAGATCATCCTGATAAAGTTGCTACAGTAGGATACGGTCTGACTGAAACCAATGCGCATGGAACAAATGCAAGTGGATTATTATTGTATGATCGTCCGAGTACCGCAGGATTCGCTACACCATTCTTAAATCAAATAAAGATTGTCAGTGAAGATGGTGCAGAGCTCGGTTCAGGAGAGCTCGGAGAAGTAGCTATAAAATCAACATGCAACTTCAGGTGTTACTTAAAAAACGAAGAAGCCACCAATGAAGTTCTTGATGATCAAGGTTGGTTTAGAAGCGGTGATGTTGGAATCATAGATGAAGAAGGGTTTCTCTATATCAAAGACAGAATTAAAGATATTGTTATTAGAGGTGGAGAAAACATAGCTTGTTTAGAAATTGAGGCAGCAATCTATGAACATCCTTCTGTTAGGGAAGCTTCTGTTTTTGGAGTTCCTGATGAAAGATTGGGAGAAAAACTTGCAACACGTATATCTTTAAATCCTGGAGCTGAATTATCTCAAGCCGATCTTTCATCTTTTCTAGCAGAAAAGATAGCTAAGTTTAAAATTCCAGAATACGCTTGGTTTCAAGCCGATGAATTACCAAAAGTTGCCGCCGGTAAAATAGCTAAAAAACAAATGAGAGAAGATGCTATCAAAGAATTGGGGCTCGATTAATGCAAATTAAAGATAAAAGAATCGTTGTTACAGGAGCGGCTAGCGGAATTGGAAAGGCTCTATGTGAAGCTTTTAATAATGCAGGTGCTAAATCAGTTGTGTGTGTTGATATGAACATTGACGGAGCTACTGAAACGGCTAATGACATAGGCGGGTTGGCCATACAAGCAAACGTGGGACAAGAGTCAGATATAATTAATGTCATAGAGAAGGCAAATGAATATTCCGGTGGAATTGATATTTTTTGCTCTAATGCAGGAATTGGGGGAGTTCACGGGTTTTTTGAGGTTGAAACATCGGATTGGCAGAATATTTGGGAAGTAAACGTTCAATCTCATATATTTGCTGCCAAGCATGTTCTTCCTCAAATGCTAGAAAGAGGTGAAGGATACCTAATGAGCACTTCTTCTGCCGCAGGCTTGCTTACCCAGATCGGCTCTGCGGGCTATTCAGTTACCAAAGCTGCAGCTGTTAGTTTTGCTGAATGGATAAAAATTACTTATGGTAATAAAGGTATTGGTGTGTCTTGTCTTTGTCCACAAGCAGTCAAAACAGCAATGACGGCTCAAGGAGCCGGCGTAGCTGGTGTAGATGGCATGATAGAAGCATCTGAAGCAGCTGATGATGTGCTTGATGCAATAGAGAAAGAGAGATTCTTAGTTACCCCTCACGCTGAGGTTTTGGAGTACGTATCAAGAAAAGGAAATGACAGAGACAGATGGATTTCTGGTATGCAAAGATTGCAAGAAAGGTACGAAGACTGGGTACCAGGAGAAAATTAGATATGCAGATTTATCATCTATCAGCCACAGAATTAGTTAATAAAATAAAATTAAAAGAGATTAGTTCTAAAGAATTAACCCAACTCTACATAGATCGAATTGAAAAATATGATGATGATGTAAATGCCGTCGTTATCAGAATGTTTGATAAGGCTCTTCATGATGCTGGAAAAGCAGATGAAGCTCTATCGAATGGTATAGACCTAGGTCCTCTGCACGGCCTTCCGATGACCATTAAAGAATCTTATGCAATCGAAGGTCATAAAACGACCTGGGGCAATGAAGCATTCAGAAACAATACGGCAACTGCAGATGGATTAGCTGTTCAGAGATTCAAAGATGCAGGAGCCCATTTTATGGGAAAAACTAACGTTCCTCTTGATCTGGCTGATTTTCAAAGTTACAACACCATTTATGGAACAACAAATAATCCATGGGATTTAAAAAGAATTCCAGGCGGATCTTCTGGAGGAAGTGCCGCTGCTCTTGCGGCTGGTTTTACCAGTCTAGAAGCTGGATCAGACATAGGTGGTTCCATCAGAAACCCAGCCCATTATAGCGGTGTCTATGGTCACAAGCCCACGTACGGAATAATTCCAATGGCAGGCCATGAACTCATCAGCAATGTACCTGATGCTGATTTGGCTGTATGCGGACCTTTAGCACGAAGTGCTGAAGACTTGAGACAAGCATTAGATATCATGGCGGGTCCTGCGGAAAGAGAAGCAGCTGGATGGAAGCTTGATTTACCTAAGGCGAATTTTAAAAACCTTAAAGAATTGAAAATAGCCGTATGGGCCAATGATGAGATGGCTCCTGTATCCCATGAGATAGAAGAAAGAGCCATGCAGGTAGGAGAGACATTAACAAAATTAGGTGCAACTGTATCTTATGAAGCAAGACCAAACTTCGATCCTGAAGCTGCACAAATAAATTATCAATTATTACTCCAATCAGTTATGTCAGGCAGTATGCCTGCTGGAGAAAAGGCAAAAATACAAAAAATCGTTGACGAGTTGGATCCATCTGATTTTTCAAGTGATGCAGTTAATGCCAGAGGCGTTGTTCTCTCTCATTCAGACTGGATATCATCAAATTTTCAAAGAGAAAAATTAAAAATAGCCTGGAAGGAGTTCTTTGAAGAATGGGATATATTGATTTGCCCTCAAATGGCCACCACAGCTTTTGAACATAACCACATAAGTTACAGCGAAAGAACTATTATGGTTAATAATCAAGAGCAGTCATATTTTCAACAAATCTTTTGGGCAGGAATGATTGTTAATGCTTATTTACCAAGCACGGTCTTCCCTACTGGTCCTTCTGCTGATGGCTTGCCGATTGGACTTCAAGCAGTTAGTAGCGCTTATCAAGACTATAAAACAATAGAATTTACAAGACTGCTTGCTGATGAAATTGGTGGCTTTATTGCTCCCCCGAACTACGTCTAGTAGTCATAAAAAAACCCTGCCGAAGCAGGGTTTTTTATTATTCTAATCTAATATTAGAACTTCATACCAAAACGCATTCCCCAAACTCTTGGTTCTCTAGCATTAATTCCTCTAGTGAAGCCAACAGCAGCTGAACCAAGACCCAATGACTCTATATTTTCAGCATTAGTGATGTTCTGTCCGTATATTTGAACGAACCAATCATCCGCATCAGCTGGTGAAAGAGTTATTTGGGCATTGTATTCATGCCATCCTGGAATCTCGTCATAATCCAAGTTAAAGATTCGAGTATAACGCTTAGATCGATAGTATCCGTCTAACCTGAAAGTCACGTCTACAGGACCTGCGCTCATAACATACTGTGCACCAGCAGTTAGAGTGTGGTCTGGATGTAAAAGCTGATTACCGGATAAATCAGTTGGTAATCCACTCTTGATAACTTCTGCAGGATTAAAACCTAACATCCCTGCCATTGCTTGATAGCCAGGCATACTCATTATGAATGAAGGCAAGTGCCCTGCTGCAGGTGTACCAAAGCTTACAGGAGTGTCTGCTCCATAGATTCTATCGCCATGAAACTCAGTAGGAACTAGAACACCTTGCAGAGGTGTTCCAACTAAAGCTCCCGAAGCCCATAAGTTGTAAATTGCTGAGGCAGCATCTTTTCTTGTGATGAATATTTCAGAATCAAACGTTTTCATGTAATGCCAATTCGCAGAATCAGGACCACCTGTCAGCTGAAGATCCGCGTTGAGTGGATCAATTTGAGAACTGTCACCTATTTCAGATTGAGTAAAGCTATAACCTAAATTAACTGTCCAATTCTGGTTATTTTGAGGAATCCACAGAACGTCAGCTTCTAAGCCTTGAATTTCAACATCAACACCGTCATTTAGGGACGTTTTGTTAACAATAGTTGTCGTATGATATCCTTCAATATCATAAGCATAAGCAGACGCATTTAGACGAACACCTTGTTCTGGGAATTCTGATTTAAACCCAACTTCAATTGCATCAATTGTCATAGGATCGAACGTTTGTTTAGTATCTGGGAACACCAATGGATCGATTGCAGGATTAAATCCTCCGCCCTTGAAACCAGTTGATAAACTTCCATAAACCATCATGTCTTCACTAACAAAGTAGTCCACAACAAGACGTCCTGTAGTTTTTGAAAAATCCATTACAGGCTGTTTCCCAGTTGTAGCTACGAAAGCTTCTCCAAAACCTGGGATACCAGACGAACCAGGGTCCGCTGTAAATCCAGAACCAATTCCACCAATTCCAGTAGTATCTAAGAAGGCCTGTCTTGTGTAACTTGATTTATCATCATCTGTTTGTCTTAAACCTAAAGTAATTCTTAAATCATCAGACTGTTGAATGTACAACTCTCCAAAGAAAGCTTGTGATTCAGATTTAGATCTATCGCCTGTTTGGAACATAGAAGGGTAAGCTCCTGCCGTAGAACCTGTAACTGCTCTAAATATAGGGTTGGCATAAGTTAGTGATAAAGCCTCTAAACCTGTAGCAATAACATCATAAGTGTATTCGCCTTCTGTTTTTGAAGTTAACGCACCAACCATAAAGTTAAATTTACCATCATAGTTTGAAGTAAGTCTAATCTCCGCTACATCCATTTCTTCTACGAAGTTGTTTGCATTAAAGCCTGTAGGATAATCAAGAACTACTCCGTCGTCTTTGAAGCAACCACCGTAGACTCCAGCAGTTCCATCATCGATGTTACAGCCTGGTCCATAGCCCGATTGAGGGACACCTTTGAAGCCCCAAGGAAACATCATGCTGGTATCGTTAAATCTAAAAGTTTGCATTTCAGGAGATGAATAACCAGAAACTCTATTCATTGCCCTGTCTTTATGATGAGCTCCTGCGTTTATAACCAAATCATCTGTTAATTGATGTTCGATGAGGAATTGACTGGTCTCTTGATTTAAGTTGTATTCTGGCAGTCCAAGGTAGTTTACTTCAAAGAAACCTTGAGGTGCACCGGACATATCAGTGTCAGGAGTGAAAGTTATGAAACCAAATGCAGCCATTATATTTTCTACATAAGTTCCCATCGGGTGGGTAAGCTCATAAGCCCTTTCTCCTCCAGGAGTACAACCGTTTACAAGAGAAGAATCTCTTTTACAGTATGTGTTATTACCTAATGATCTTGAAGAGCTCTCATCATACTTCTCACGAACCAAGTCTATTCTTGTTGACTCATTTTCCCAACCAATAGACATACGCATAGATTCTGAGTTTCTTCCATCTATGTCATCATCTAATCCTTGTGAATAGATGTTATTTACGTAACCATCTCTGTCGTATCCCAAGTAAGCCACTCGAACAGCCAGAGAATCACTCAACGGAAGATTGACGTGCCCTTTTACTCTTTGCCCATTGTATTGGTGAAGGTCAAGGCCGATGTCTGAAGTAAATTCAGTAGAATCAGCTTTGTTAGTAATTAAATTAATTGCACCAGCAACGGAGTTTTTTCCAAATAAAGTTCCTTGAGGTCCTCTCAGTACTTCAATACGCTGCATATCAAAGAATTCACCGTCTTGCATCGTAGTTGAACCCATTGGCAGTGAGTTCATGTGCACTTCTACACCAGTATCTGCGGTATTGGAGGTTGCACCATTTGAGATACCACGAATTCCAAATTGACCACCCCTGGCTCCGTCTTTCACAAAAGTTAAGCTAGGAACTACAACTTGTAAATCTCCACCAGTTTCAATTTGCTGTTCGTCTATTTGCGCTGCACTGAATGCAGAAACAGATATTGGTACATCTTGAAGACTTTGCTCTACACGTTGAGCAGTAACAACCACTTCGTCAAAAACACTCTCCTTAGAATCTTCACTCCCTTCTGCAGAATAAAGCGAAGTAGCCAGGAGACTAATTAATAAAACATTGATTCTCTTATACATATAAAACCCCAAAAGTTGTTAAATCAAAAAAATTCTGCGCAAGCATATAGGAAATTAAAAAAAAAGTGAATAATTAATTAAGTCTTTACAAAGTCTTTACAGCAAGGGTTTATAGAGCTTTTTATATCAAAAAAGTCTGTTTCTAAATGTTTAAATAATCGTAGATTCGATCAGTAACTAAATCTGAGTATTCCATAGGCAGAAAATGACTTGCGCCCTCTATTTCTTCTAATTCCCAAGTTGAACCTAAATTCAATAAAGCTTTTCTAGCATCTTCTGAAAACGTTGTGCCAGATTTTTCTTCAGGGGCAGCTGCTATAGTAAAAGCTTGAATCTCTATATCTTCAAGAAAATCCCAGGTATCCATTGAAGAGCTCTTAAATGTCATACTTTCCCATTCAGGAGTGCAGCTTAATTCTATACCCTCATTAGGGGATTTTTGAGTTCCACCTATTAGGTAGTCTTTAATCCACTCAGATCCCCATGTTTTAAATGCACCTCTGCCTTCATAGGACTTCAATGCCTCTTCAATGCTATCAAAGTGTCTTCTTCTTTTAGCTGCACCATCAGCAATATTGGGTTTATTACCGGGCTTTGCTTGAGATGCACGCCAAATTTTTGCCTGTTCGGGTCCAAAAAGAACCGGTTCAATCATGAAGAGTTTAATTTGTCTACTTTTACGCTTAGAAGCAACCTTAGCCGCAATGACTGCTCCCATTGAATGACCAGAACAGATAATCGGTCCAGATAGACTGTCAACGAACTCGAGGCCGTCTTCAAGAAATGGTGCCCAAGAGGTTAAGTTTTCAGGTACAGCCTCAGCTTTGGATAATCCATGCCCTCTTTGATCAAGAGCATATATATTAATTTCTGAATTAAATTTTTTATTAAGTTTATCTAAAAGGATAGTGTAAGTTTGTGCATTGAAACCTGTTGCGTGAAAGAAGACAAAATTTAAACTGCCTTTTTTTGTTGTATTTTTTAAAAAAGAAAATTCTTCGCCCTTACTATTAATAAATGATGATCTTTCCATTGATTCTTATAAATATTTAGTTTTAAAAAAAGGAATGGCACGATGCCACTATTATGTGAACACGGATATTATACATAAACAAAATACTGTTTATGGGGATTGGCTTTTAGAACAACTTAATTATTAAGTAATTGCCTTATTATTATTATAAAGTTAAGGAAATGTTTAAAAATAAAAACATAAGGATAATTTTATGGGTTTTAAATTAGCAAATATAAAAGGAAGAGCAGCATTATTAAATGAAGAAAGTTTTTATGATCTTGAAAAAATATCTGAAGGCAACTTAAGTCATGACACTACCAATGCCCTATTTCACTTAGAAAAACTTAATGAGCTAAACAATAAATTAAATGATTTAGAAGCAACCGGTAAAATTTCTGAAGCTGAGTTTGATGCCCCTGTTTCATTTCCTAAAAACTGTTATGCAGTAGGATTGAATTACAGGAATCATGCTGAAGAAGCCAACATGACCATACCTGAAGTTCCTATGGTCTTCACGAAGCACACGAGTTGCCTAGTTGGGGCTACAGCTAATGTTGAAATGCGAAGCAATTATGTTGATTACGAAGCTGAGCTAGTTGTTGTTATTGGGTTAAGCGGAAAAGACATCTCCAAGGATCGAGCTTGGAATCATGTGGCAGGACTTTGCGTTGGCCAAGATATTTCTGATCGCCCTGCTCAATTTGCTTCCACTCCGCCAATGTTTAACCTAGGAAAATCTTTCGATACTTTTGGTCCTATGGGGCCTGCCCTAGTCTCACCGGATTCATTACCAAATAAAGAGAGCCTTGTAATTGAATGTAAGGTAAATGATGAAATCAGACAAAACGACAACACAGATGACCTTATTTTCGACGTTCCAACAATCATTTCATATTTGTCTGAAATAGTAACTTTGAATACGGGAGATGTAATTTTTACTGGAACCCCTGGAGGAGTGGGTGTTTCCCAAGGAAAATTTTTAAATGACGGTGACATTATAACCACTAGCATTAAAGGCCTGGGAACCTTAACGAATAAGTGTGTGAGAGTTTCCGATCATTCTCGAGCGGACTGGATACCTGAAATGATGAAACCAATGATAGAAAAAAAATAAATTAATATTATTGAGGAACAAATTTCTATAAAGACATCCTCATATGTTTAACAACTCAAAAGAGAAGCGAAAGAACATAACTATGAGTTAGAATGGGAACTGTTATTTCGAAACTATTTGGCAATAAAGAAGGTACTTAAAAAAATGAATATAAGCGATAGACCCGTAGCAATAGTCACTGGTGGCAGCAGAGGAGTTGGAGCTGCAACCGCAAAACTCCTAGCTTCAAAAGGATGGAACGTAACTGTTACATGCACAAGCTCTATAGAAGATGCCGATTCAATAGTAAAAGAATGCGAAGCATTGAATGCAGAGGCACTTGCATTATCTGCTGATGTTTCTGATGACGAAGCTTGTAAAAATACAGCACAACAAACCCTAAAAAAATGGGGCAGAATTGATGCGTTAGTTAATAATGCTGGAACCACTAAATTTGTTTTTAATCATGGCGATTTAGATGGGTTGGATGCAGAAGATTTTCTTCATATATACAAAGTAAATGTCGTTGGCCCTTTCCAAATGGTTAGAGCGTGCAAAGAATCTCTGCTGACTAGCGAAAACCCCAGTGTTGTTAATATCTCTTCAATAGCTGGGATAAAAGGCATAGGAAGCTGCCTGGCTTATGCCTCCTCCAAAGGAGCTTTAAATACCATGACTAAATCAATGGCAAGAAATCTAGGTCCTATAAGGGTTAATGCTATTTGTCCTGGTTTTATTCAAGGAGAATGGTTAAGAAAAGGAATGGGAGATGATATGTATAATGCTGCTTTAAAAAATCTGACTGAAAAAACTCCGCTAGGCTTAACTGTCACTCCGGAACAAGTAGCTCAAGGTATTTATAGCTTCATAGAAACCAATAAAGTTGTCACTGGAGAAACCATGTTAATGGACGGTGGGCACCATCTAATAATCTAGATTATTCTAATTAGCTCTTGAGTACCAAATGGGCGATGACCAAGCCCTTTCTTGGATCAGTTCGGGTATATCTGATCTTGGTTCCTCGCCTGCTCTAATAGCATCCCAGGTCGACCATCTGCAGCTAGGGTTTTCAAGAACCCTTGCGTAATAAAAGGCTTCTTCTTCCTGATTAAAACTAGGATCCGTCCAAATAGCTTTTAGCTCTCTATCACCTGAATCCTCGCTGAAAGAGCAAGTCGATAAATCTACTTTTGCTTCATTGTCTGGACATCTGTGTGTTGTAGGATCTAAAGGCATGTTGTCAGAGCAAGCAACATCAAAAACTTTTTCATTGTGCTCTCCATCTTGTATCCATCCTTTAATAATCTGAATTCTTTCTAGCGGAGCACTTTCTACGTCAGATATTGCCCATACTAAGAACGAAGGAATGCCGCCATCCTTCTGAATAAGAGTTCCTCCCATAGGTACACCATACTTGTATGAATTACTTATCAATGCAGGATTATTAAGATCCATTTGTTGATATTCATAGTTAGCAAAAAAACGCACTTTAATTCTTGGCCCACTTGTACCAAAAGTTTCTTTGCGTCTAAATGCATCATAAATTGACTCACGTGTATTTTCTTCAGCCCATACTCCCGCGAGCCCAGAAGATCCAAACCTTATAAGGCGTGTACTCACTCCTAGATAATTATTTCCATCAACCTTAATGATGCTATCTGGTTGCCATAACTTTGCCAATAATCCATAAATTCCTCTGTAGGGAACCGAACCTCTAAGATACGGTTCGCCATCTAAAAGTCCAACTTTAGAGAAATGAGTCTCTTCAGTGTATGAACCACCACCCACGTGAGTATCGCTAGAACCAATAATGCCAAACTTATAAGGATTTGATAGACCTTGCTCTGCGAGAGTTAACCCTCTCAAGTAAGCATCCCTTACATAACTGCCTTTTAAATTACTTAAAATCTTCTCTCCTGGATGATTAGTAATGGCTTCGAAATTAGCCCACTCGTCGTTTTTAGATAAAAATGGATGAGTCTCTGAAGTTCCTTTGGCTTGAGTTATTTCAACCAAAGGTTCATTGCGCAGTCTTTTACTCACATAGGTTTCATCTATTGGGCCACCATTGTAATCGCTCATAGAAAAAGCAGCTCCACCAGAGATGTTTGAGTTATGAGGTATAGCTAAACTTTCCACTCCTTCTTCTCTGCGTATATCCATCCAATTCCATAATTCCTCAGGATCTTGACTATCCAGTCTTGAAAAAATTTTATCAGGTAAATTTTTGGTATCTTTAAAGATGACGTTCCTATGAAGGTATCTATCATATAGATCAACACTAGATGTATATTCGTAACCAGCGAAAGTTGTAAATATCCCAGGCTTGTAAGCGTCGTCTGCAGCATTGATGGTTTTTTGCCATGTAGAGTTAGCAACTTTGTCTACAAGATTCCTGTCTAAACTACCTTCTTGATAACTTTCATTGACTGCTCTTGCAAATGTTCTAAAAAGACCCGATCTTTTTATTATTGAAAAAATACTATTACTTACAGTTTCGTTTAAATCGTGCATTGGTTCAGAAAAATCATATTCTGAAAACTCTGATCCAGTATCCGCAGCTTCTTTTATAATCCCCAAAAAAAAGGCATGATCAGTAACTGCATAAAAATCTAATGGCTTTTTAAGTTGAATTTCATAACCAGTTGGATGAGGGATAGCTTCACCTTGAGCAAATCTATAGGCGTCAGAGGGTGAAGCTATCGTCCCAAAAGTATAAGCATCAAATGAATTTGAAGTATGCACATGTAAATCCCCAAAATAAGCATTCCTGTCAGGATTAGATAAAGGCTTAATCTGAATAAATTTATTTTGGTTTTCTGAAGACTTAAGTCGCTCTTCAGACTTCTCATTTTCAGAACAGGCAGTGATTATAAAAAGAATTGAAATTAAAAATATTTTTTGATTTGTCATAAATTTCTCGTGTTCAAAAAGTATAAACAATTATTTGAGTTATAAAAGAGGAATAAATGTCAGCATCCTGACATCATCTGACCTTATAGCTCTCTTTAACTCAGACGCTTATTGATTTCTTCTTTGAGAAGCCACATCCTGTCCTGACCCCAAACATAAAAAGGGTTACTTCCATCTTCATCTGTAATCTTAAAACTAGGCACACCCCAACAATCTCCAGCGTACATATCTTCTAAATTATCATTCAAAACTTTCTTCCAACTTTTTGTGTTCAATTCTTTTTTTATTTCCATCCAATCAAGATCAAGTTTCGTAACCAAATCTTCTAGGTATTCTTCATCGCCTATATTGATCCCGTCCTGAAAAGAAGATTTTAATAATGCATCGATGTAATCAAACCCTCTTCCAGCTTCATTAATTATTGGAAATAAGGAATAAGCTTTCCTTGCCGGTTTCCCTATGGGTGAATAAATAGATTTCATCTCATACCCGTGCTTTCTGCCCTCACGAGCAGCATCTGAAATAATGTATTTACCTTTAACACCCGGAATAGTCATCTTACGCATTAACATCGGCAACACGGGTTGAGTTATTAGATTAATCGGATATTCGTCTTGCATTTCTCGGACCCGCTTAGCGCTAACAAATGTGTAAGGGCTATTAAGCGAAGGGTAGAAATAAAGATTAACTTTTTTAGCTGAAGTGAGTTTAGCAGGTGCTTTTAGCTCAAGTTGGCAAACAGATTCATTATTTGAATTATTCCTTAATCCAAGATCTGTCAATCTGTCCTCTAAATAATGCAAACGATCAAGACCCCAATAGAGCTCTTTTTCATAATAAAAGGCCGAACCAAAATAATAGCCTTTATCGTTTCTTATTTCGTTTCCTATATGCAGTTTATTTTGAACTTCACTGTCTGTTGACTGATATTGCAAGCATAAATTATTCAATTCTTCTTCATCCCCTTCCCACAAAGCTAAACTGACAGATTTTGCAATCTCTCCAAAGCTTGCATCATCCACTGAGGTTAATATTGAATTTGCTTTAACCACGGATTCTTTTGAGGGATAAAGATCGGCAGAAAATTCTACCCCATAAAAAGGAGCAATTTTTTTAACGTCTTCCAAGCAATATGTATTGTACAAGGAAGGTTCGTGGACCGCCTCAGACTGCTCTTCTCCAACTAAAACTGGCTTAAAGGTTACATCAAAAGAGGATCTAAATTTATCGATGTATTGAATCGTTAGATGGGAGTATGGATCGTCTACTTTGTGAAAGTATAATACTTCGTGAGGTCTATTTTCTTGTTGTCTAGAATTTTCAGATTTTATTCTAGTTTCCTCAAAGATTTTATAACTCGAAAAGGCATTCATACCTCGGTTTCTTAAGTTTGCACTTACGGTGCGTCTGATCATAAAATTCATAAAAGCTTTCAACATGTCTTATATCCTGTTTGTTTAGTCTTTCTGTTTACCCTTGATCCCTATGCTCAGCAAAAAAATCAAATATTTTTTTCATGTTTTCTTTATTTTTTGAAACAAAGAAAGAATGATCTGCTCCAACTATTTCGTCATAAATGTAATTCATTTCTAGTCTTTTCATTTCAGCCACCCATTCTCTTGTTGGGTAGACTAATCTGTCCTCAGTTCCTTGAAGCACAAGAATTGGAATATCTTCAATAATCCTTAAATCTTTCACGTCTCTTACTTGGGGTGGAGCTGGTGCCGCCAATGCAAGCGCCTTCCAGAGTTCAGGGTGTTCCATTCCTAGATGATATGTCCCAGCACCTCCCATACTATGGCCCCACAGAAAGATATTATTGGCATCTATTGAATAATTTTCTCTGGTTAGCCTCAACACGTTCATAACGTCTTTTTCACTGAATGGACCTTCCCTCTGCAAAGATCTTTCGTCTAAACCTTTAGACCATGCTCCGTACCAGCCTTTTCGTGTATAGCCTAGTGGCGTAACAACCATAAAGTTATATTGTTCTGCTAGATCTAATAATCCTTCATAGCCCATTAACCAATCGTAAGTCCTTGTGAGACCATGTAAAGAAACCATCAATGAAATATCCTTTCCTTTTACGTACGAGGAAGGAACGAATAACGCGTAAGGTATCGATTCTCCAGTTTCTTCAAAAATATAACTTAAATGTTGAACTCTTGGATCTTGAATAGATCTTTCATCATCCCATTCCGTTCTAACTGACTGCTTTTCTAAAGCCCAAGTATTCAATACCGAGAGTGTTGATATTAATAGTATTATTATTTTCATTTAACCTTCTCCAGAAACCATACTAATCAAAAAAGTAATTTGATCAAATTTTAAAAAAAATTTATTTTCTTTTTAAAATCTTAATTATATAGGCTGGTAGGTTCTGTTTTTTTCAAGAATTTCTATTAACAAAATCGCTCTGATTACCCTCACGCTTAGTAAAATTAGGCTTATCCTTGAAGGTCTCTTCTACCCAGGCTAGGACCTCTTCCTCATTGAGATTGGTATCCCAAACAACAGCCTGTGGTTGGGAAACGTGCCAAGGGGTATCCCAAAAAACTTCAATACCATTATCTTCAGGATCATTAAAGTAGAGAGATAATGCATTGCCATGACACAGAGGAAGAATATCAACATTTGCAGACTCTAATTTGCTTTTCATTATCTTCACGTCTTTAAAGGAATCCACTCTAAAAGATAGATGATTTAATGAATTTGATGGCCCTTCGTCTTCTCTTGAGACAACAAGACCAATTTGGTGATGTTCGTTAGGATCTTGGCTCATGAAAATAATTTCTGGTCCATTTTCAGCTAGCGGTCCTCGATCACTAATTTCAAAACCAAGAGTTCCTACATAAAAGTCTAAAATCTTTTTTGCATCTTTTATGTTCAATACTGTGTGAGACCATCTAAGTTTCATAATGTTTTTATTTTACTCATCAAGAACGCAATCAACCAAATCGGATTAATCTACTTAATCATATAACAACTTAATAAGATTTAGAAAAATCTATTAATCTAATTCAGTTTTAAAACGCTCCCTAAGAAGGTTCTTTTGAATTTTACCCATTGCGTTTCGAGGCAAATCTTCTATGAAACAGATGCGCTTAGGAACTTTAAAATTAGCCAGTTGAGCCTTACAAATAGAAGTTATCTTTTCTTCATTGAGTGTACTCCCATCAGAAACAATCACAGCAATGACTGCTTCTCCAAAATCTGAATCCGCCACACCCACAACGGCTGATTCTTTAACTCCATGAATTTCGTCGATTATCAGTTCGATTTCTTTAGGGTAAACGTTTAAACCCCCTGTGATAATCATGTCTTTTTCTCTTCCAACTATTGAAACGTAACCATCTGAATCTATGGTTCCCTTATCACCGGTATTAAAAAAACCGTCATCGGTGAAATCTTCTGCACTTTTATCTGGCATGCGCCAATAGCCTGAAAAAACATTAGGACCCTTGATCTGTATATCTCCCGTTTCATAGTTTGCCATGCCTTCACCGGATTCATCTACTATTCTCACAGTCACTCCCGATAGTGGAAGACCAACCGTGCCTGCCCGACGCTCGCCATTTAGAGGGTTTGATGTGTTCATGCCTGTCTCTGTCATACCATATCTTTCAAGGATGGTATGCCCTGTTTTATCTTGAAAATTATCAAAAGTTTCTTTCAACAAAGGGGCAGAGCCAGAAATGAATAATCTCATGTTAGAGCAACACTCCTTCCTTAATTTGGAATTCGATAACAATCTGGTGTAATAAGTAGGGACGCCCATCATTACAGTGCAATCAGGTAAATGTTCTATTGCTTCATCAGCATTAAAACCTTCGCACCAAATCATACTCGCACCGCTTAAAAAAATGGTATTTAAACCTACAAATAAGCCGTGCACGTGATATATCGGTAGCATGTGTAAAAGTCGATCCGATGAATTAAAACCCCATGCATTTACTAAGGTTTCTCCGTTTTTAAGTAAATTATCATGACTTAAAACAATGCCTTTGGGTTGCCCAGTAGTACCTGAAGAATAAAGTAAGGCTGCTGTTTCTGACCCTTTACATTGCTTCGTTTCACAATTGCTACTAAATCTAGCAGCTTCTTGCATCAAAGTGCCGCTTCCATCTGAATCTAGAGTCAATAAAGCTTTGATGCCCTCTTTAGAAACAATGGATTTGTAGATATCTATTGCTTCAGTTGAACAAACAACAATGGTTGGCTCTGCATTTTCAATAAAAAAAGAAAGCTCTGATGACTTATAAGCTGTGTTGAGTGGATGATAAACTAATCCCGAACGCAAACAAGCCAAGTAAAGAAATATGCTTTCTACAGATTTTTCTACTTGTACCGTAATCCTGTCTCCAGGAGAAGCTCCTGACTCAAGAAGACAATTTGCGATACGAGCAGATGCATCATTCAATTCTAAGTAAGACACTTGCCTGCCTTTGGAAGTGACTAGAAATTCGCTGTCTAGATCATTTGGAAAGTTTTCTTGAAAATTAGAGAAGAGATTGCTCATTAATTGCCTTCAAGCTTTTATGTTCTTTTAGTCTTTAAATTCTACAGAAGCTGACATGATTAAGGCGCCTAGATGGTTTCTTGCTTCAAGAGAGTTGGCACTTTCATCTTTAACTAACAAGTCTAGAGTTTGATCTACAAAAGTTGGTGCCGTTCCTCTGAATTCAAACTTGTGTAAAGTCTTATTTGGCTGTCTGGCTTGAGCCATATTCATAAGAAGGGTCGCAGTTAAAGGACCATGCACAACCAAATCAGGATAACCTTCTATATCCTTAGTGTAATTTTGATCGTAATGAATACGGTGGCCATTAAAGGTCAATGCTGAGTAACGAAATAGCAGCGTGCTATCAGGAACAATACTTTTAAAATGACTGGAATTTTGAAGCTCTTCAGGTTCAGTCTGTTTGAATGCTGAAGGCTGCCTGTAAACCACAATTTGTCTATCTTCTATACAAGTTTTACTCTCTTGAGAGTAGTCATGATCCACATGCACAAACACCAATGGGCCTGAAGCTGTACTCTGCTTAAAAACAACGTCGGCAATAGTTGATACCTTCTCTACGCTAAGGCCAACTTTTAGGGTTTCATGGAATTGTACTTTGCTGGAGGCCCACATTCTTCTTGGTAAGGGTACTGGAGGCATAAAACCTCCTTTAAAAGGGTGACCATCCTCTCCCAAATCAGCATGAACTGCACTGGGTTGCGCCAGACACCAGTGAATACCAAGGGGGATTTCAGAATTGATTTCCGTGTAGCCGCCTAGAGTTGCATTAAATCTTTTTACCAATTCATGTGTAATGATATCCGTTTGGTGATCCTGCTTACCTATCCATGTACGTAAGAGATCTATTGGTATTTCATCTAACATTTATGCCCTCTAAAATATTCAACAAAAGCTACAATCTTACGAGTCATTGTAGCAAAGCTAGTAAATAGGCAAACAATCATCGGCAAGTAAGTATCCTTTTTCTTCTGAGGATTCTACTTTGCCCCATATTCGGCAATACATAACTCCGTCCGTTCGTTGCTCAAATTCTAATTCTGAAACTACAATTGTATTGATAACTTGGTTCGTTCCGCTTTGGATAATCTCGTAAAAACCACCCAAATAAACCTTCTTACCTGCTATTGACGAAGCATAGTGCATTTCCATCTTTTGATTTGAAATAAACATAAAATCTGACGCACCCGTCCAATAGGCACCCGTAACTTCCTCAGGTTCAGTACAGGAAACTAATAAAGTTAATAGGAATAAACTAGTCTTTTTTTGAAGTGCGGTAATCACCAAATTCTTCATCTCTTTTTGTTAAAGCTTCCTTGAGTCCGGAAGACAGTTCTTTAAGGTGCTCTTGAGTAGATTTAGAATGCATTGCCAAGGCCTGCATTTCAGTGCCAGCTCTGATGCCTGTCCTCATACCCATTGCTTCCATCTGACGATGGACGGCTCTCTTATTGATGGCCTGAAGATCGGAAGGAACTTTAGCTACCTTTTCAGCAATTTTAAGAACTTCTTCTCCCAAAGAGTCGGCATCAAAGGAGCGATTAGCAAATCCTTGTTTAACCGCCGTCTCTCCATCAATAGATTCTCCTGTTAGCATCATCTCCATGGCATGACGCATCCCCATCAACCAAGGGAAGATTTGATTATCTGGAGGGCTCATGGAGCGAACAACTGGATATCCAATTTTTACATCATTAGCCACGTAAACTAAATCACAAGACGCAGCTAATTCCGTTCCACCCGCCAAACAATAACCATGAACTTGGGCAATCACTGGCGTTGCTAAATCCCAGATCTTGAAAGCGCCCTCAACGACGTGCCTTGGCCAAAAACCATCGTTCTTGCTTGAATGATAAGGCATATCTTCTTTATTATTATAAGAAAGATCATAGCCGGCACAAAAACAAGATCCAGCCCCGGAGAGCACAATTACTCTTACTTCTGAATCAGAATCAGCCTCCTCTAAAGAGTTAAAAAGTTCTTCTCTAAGAGGGTTGCAAAGTGCATTCCTTTTTTCTGGCCTATTAAGACTGATTATTCTGATACCGGGCCTTGGATCTTCTATAAGTAAATAATTTAGTTTTTTTTGCATACGAACCCCTCGCTTCTATTCTAATACCTTTCTGTGAAAAAATTCATTTCCTTATTTATTTGAGTGAATCACTGTCGATGCTAATTGAAGTTCCGTCTATTTTTAATTTAAATGTTCTCAAATCTTCAAAGGCTGGGGGTGATTGAACTGATCCATCAGTTAAATCAAAAACAGCTCCGTGCAAAGGGCACATGATGTAATTCCCTTCTATTTGTCCTCCGCAAAGAGGGATCATAGAATGCGTACATAAATCTTCAACGGCAAAAAAACCATCTTCTGCATGGCAAATTAAAATATCAATACCATCAATTTGAACTGACTGAGAATGTCCTAACTCTATATCTGAAGTATCAGCAACTGATAGGAAATTATTATTTTCAGGCATCCACTTTGTTATTTGATTTTGCTGCCTTATAGCCAGTTACGGATAACAATAAAGCCAGAGGTAAAGCGGCCCAAGAAATTGATAAGGTGATTAATCCAAATCCCACTATCCATCCCCCAGTTAAATCGCCTGTTCTAGAAATAAAAGTGTCCACCAATACTGTTGATTTATATCGATCATTTTTCTTCATGTCAGCGTAATAAGTTTCCCTTGTGGGCTTATTCAAGCCGTATTCAAATAACCTTTGCAGGACAGTTACTGCGAAGACCGCTGCAATAACTGGATATAAATAATAAACAGAAAAAATAGCTGCAAATAACAGACCGTAGATTACTAAGATTATTGACGTACCAAAACGCCTCATGAAATAAGAAGAAAACAAAAGCTGCATAATCAGTGTTAGTGGTATAACAATTTGTTCAACGAGCGAGAAATACGAGGTTCTTTCACAGGGATCAGAGGACCAACTCCTAATAATATCCAGAGACATCATCCATGATACGGTTGCTAGTGTAGTAAAAAGCAGGACATAAAGACCTATGTTTCTTACTTCAGGAACTAAAATTAAACTTTTAATTGCATCAACAGAACTGCCGCCAATTTCTTTTTTTTCTGAAGATTCACTATCGGTAGTTTTATGCAGGTCTCGTGAAAGAAAAATTGATATAAGGAGACAGATAATAGAAAAAACTATTAGGAAGCTTGGTCCAGAGTCTGCAATGTCGCTTCCACAAACCTCTAGAGCAAAATACTGAGTAACACTTGTGCCAAAAAAAGCACCCAGAGATCCTCCTGCACTGATAATCCCAAACAATCTTTTGCCGTCTTCACTGTTAAAGAAGTTAATTAAAGTTGCCCAGAAAATAGAAACAACAAACAAAGAATAAACATTAAGCCAGACATAGAAGATATAGGCAGTCCAGACCCTCCCTTGATCCTCGAGTAAAGTCCATGCGGAAAGAAACAAAAGGAAATTAACAATAAAGAAGGAATAACAATAAAGAACAACTTTACTGCCTTCTATCTTTGAAATAACGAAAGAATAAATAGGGTTTACTGCCAACATAACAAGCGCTCCTACGGTAAGAAGCAAAGAAATGGGGTTTACAGAAAACCCCAGGATCATTAGATTTTCATAGCCAAACTCAACAGCTAATTCATTTCTAATTGGACGTAAGACATACCAAGATGCTAAAACAAAGAAGAAAAAGCCAAAGGCCTTCAATAGAGGCAGGTACTCTTCTTTGTTTATAGAAGGAAAAAATCGTTCTGAAATAGTGCTCATTTCGATATAAAATTTTCTTATTATAGCTAGGATGTTGAAAAATTTGTTTGTAAATTTAAAATAACTCCATGGAAGCAGAGCCATTTATAATCTTAGGTGCCTACCACGTGATAACTCTTCTGTTTATAGCATTACTTGCCATTGCATTTCCTTTGCGCTACAAGAAAAAAAGCTTAAAGAAGAGAGAAAGAACTGCTTATTTTTTAGGGTTGGCAATCCTGACATTAGAATTTTTTAAACCCTTTATATGGCACCATTTTTTTGACTACGCATGGATATTGGTCATACCAATTCACATGTGCAACCTTTCTGCAATATTGATTGGAATATTTTTATTAACCGGCAATAAATTATTGTACGAAGTTGCTTTCTTTTGGGGCTTGGGTGGAGGAATCATGGCCTTGGTCACGCCCACTGTTGTTTACACTTTTCCGGACAGTGAATACATGATGTTTTTCTTTGGTCACGGTCTTCTTATTGTTGTTATTGGATACGCTTCAATAGCACTGGGCAATAGGCCAACAATGAGTTCTGTAAAAAATGGCATTGGCGTATCTTTAATAACCCTTCCAACTATTTACCTGATTAATTTTATTTTAGGATCACCGGCTAACTATTGGTATTTAGGTGCAAGACCCGAAGGTGAAAATATCATGAACTTTTTACCCGATCCTCCCAATCATATTCCATTGACCATAATCATAGGAATTTTTTTCTTTTGTCTTATTTACCTACCTTTTTGGGTGTACGATAAATTCAAGAAAGATGCTCAATAAGCAGAGTAGGAACATTACAAGTATCTGACTTGACGGTACAAACCAGAGTATTCTCTTTACGGCCTGCTTTTACTTCAGAAATTTCAATACCTTCTTTCACTAAGCGTTGATGAGTGGCTTTGAGGTCTTCAACTGACCAAGCCAATCCCCATAGTTTATCCGCAGGATCGTCTTCATCGGGTTTCCCGATAACTTCAATGGTAGTGTGATTAAGTCTAAAGAAAAGCATACGGCCTCCCCATTTCTCAACTGTTTGATCTAAAGCCAGTCTTATTCCAAAAGTGTCTCCGTATAAACTCTTGAAACCCTCAGGATCGTTAGTATTAACAACTACATGGTCAAGCTTATTGATCGTAGAAGAAGAACGACCATGGACCACGGGAAGCTCTCCAGTTTCATGCTGAATAATGAATGCAAACATGCCTCGTGTTAATGAAAAAGGTAGAAATAAGTTTTTCCAGGTTCTTTTTAAACCTTGATCACTATCAACTCCTTCTCCTAAAGAAAGATCTTGAAGCTCAACTCCGCTTGCTAATAAGCTTTCTTTTAAATCATTAATATTGGATGTTCCTAAAACTAAGCCTGCAAGACCTTCGCCATTCAACTCTAAAGTGGCTTTTATCATGGCTGCACCCGCACCCTCTTCTCCATTAGATGCCAAGAGCTCTAAGTAGGTGTTCTCGACAGGAAAGAGTGCGTTCGCAGTGCCCAAGTGTTCGTGAACGCCTCGCCAAGTTGGGCCGTATCCGAAAAGCTTGGTGTAACTGTCTATTGCTGAATCTAAATCGTTAACAGCAATAACAAGATGATCTAACCTTTCTATCAAAGCTGATGAATAGAATATAATTCTTTGTTAGATGATAATTCGTTAAATTCTTGTAGCAAAACCTCATCATTCATCCTCTTAAACAATTCAGCGAACTCTTCTGTCCTGACGGCTACGCTTTCTTTATGAACCTCCTCTCCGTGCCATTGAATCATTTTCTTCCAGAAAGGATCTATAATTTCAGAACCTTTTTTCTCTTTTCCATCTAACGTTTTAAAAGTATAAGTTCTTAGTTCCGACACCAGTAGATTTAAGTAAGCCACGTGAATTGCTTCATCTTGTCTGATTCGAGAAATCATCTCACAAGCCAATAAAGCATCATCCCTTTTGTCCATAAAAACATCTTCAGATTTTGTTAAATTCATGCAATATGAGAAGAAACTCTCCGCTCTTATCTCAATCATTAGGACCTGCATTAATAGTTGAAGTATGCCTTCGTGTTCAGCAGGAAGATCTGGCATTTCTCTTCCCTCTTCCGGTCTCCCTATGGAATCTGGTACCTCAGGAATCGGGTATGCATCTTCACCAAACAACAAGTCTCTAGCAGCGAACCACATTTGATCATGAGCTCCTTGATCACTGTTGGGATCACCTCCTTCATCAAAGCCGTGGGCTATGAAAAGGCCTTTGTTCATATGAGCAATGCAAGTATCAGAGATATCTTCCACAATTATTTCTTGAAAGTCAGGAGCGGTAACTTCTGCTAAGACACGCCCCCTGGCCTCAATAATTCCAGTTATTGTAAGACTGTTCCATAGGAATTGACCCTCATCTTTGTTTAATAAAAGTTTAGCTTGATCCATGGTGGGAAAATTTTCGTGAGCCAGTATTTCCACAGACGAATCCAATAACTCGTGGCCTCTTGAATTTAAGACTTCGGTCCACTCATTCACAGCCTGCCATCTTATTTTTGTTCTAGGAGAAATGTAATTGCCTTCGCCATCCAAACCTCCGTGAAGTAAATAACCTGCCATTCTATTTGGCGATTGGTAATCGTGTTCACTGAGTATCTCTTCTGTCGTGTAAATCATTCTTTTCTCCCTAAAACTTTAATCTTAATAACATTGTAGGATTCCTTAAGCTTTGTCACAAGCTCTGGCCCAGCCAAGTAGATGCCTACCAATAAAAATATCCAACTAATGAGATAAAGCACAGCGGCATAAAAGAAATATAAGAAATCCATGTCTGGAAAATTGTCCCACCCCGCTTGTACCAACAGATAGCTAATAGGAATGTAGAGACCCCAATTTGCCGCTATAAGTGCCAAGCCTAATAATCTCCTTGATATATTAATTAGTTGTTTAATGGTTACCTCAATTTAAGAATCTAGTATTCTAATCAAATTTAGAAATACAGGTTAGAATAAAGAATAAATTTATAGCGCTAAAGGTACAAACCTAATGGATAAAATAATTATAGCAACCAGCCTTCTGCTCATGGTCTTAGGCTGCACAACAAAGGAAAATAAAATGAACCCATTTTTTGAAGAATATCAAACGCCTTTTCAAATCCCTCCTTTTGAGAAAATAGAGTTCTCTCATTATGCCCCTGCATTCGAGGCTGGTATGCAAGAACAACTTAAAGACATAGAAAGGATTACATCAAATGAACAAGCACCTTCTTTTGAAAATACAATTGTAGAACTCGAAAGGACAGGAAAAATCTTAGATAAAGTTTCAAATGTGTTCTTTAATTTACTCGGATCCAATACTGATGACAGCATGGACAAACTTGCTGTCGAGATAAGCCCCAAGCTTTCAGCTCATGGCGACAGCATACTTTTGAACAAAGAACTGTTTGATAGAGTGGAAGCCGTCTATCAATCTAAGTCTAATTTCAATTTAAACACTGAACAAAACAGGTTGTTGGATGAAACTTACAAAAGGTTTGTAAGATCAGGGGCGAATCTTAATGAAGATGGCATGACAAGACTAACTGCAATCAACCAATCTCTCTCATCTCTTTCCGTTAACTTTGATCAGAATGTGCTCAAGGAAACTAATGGCTATAGTTTAATAATTGAAAATGAAGAAGAGCTCAGTGGTTTGCCTGCAGAAGAAATAAGACAAGCAGCAAAATTAGCTGAATCGGAAGGTCACGATGGAAAATGGGTCTTTAAGCCAACCAGAGTGAGTATGTACCCTTTCATTACTTACTCAGATCAAAGAGAACTAAGAGAGCAACTTTATAAATCCTATGTTCGCAGAGGCGACAACAACAACGAATTTGATAATAAAGAAATAATTTCAGAAATGATTGCTCTTAGGATAGAAAAAGCCAAACTAATGGGTTTTGATAATCACGCTGATTTTGTTTTAGATAATACAATGGCTCAAAACACGGACCGGGTTAATGACTTGCTTCAAAAGATATGGAAACCTGGTCTTGAAACGGCTCAAAGAGAAGCGCAAGACATGCAAGATCTAATTCAAAAAGAAGGAGGTAACTTTAAGCTGGCCGCGTGGGATTGGTGGCACTATTCAGAAAAAATTAGACAAAGTCGTTTTAATTTTACTGAAGAAGAAGTGAAGCCATATTTCAGTGAAGACAAAGTATTGATGGGTGCATTTGATGTAGCCAACAAACTTTTTGATATTCATTTTGTGGAACGAGAGGATCTCCCTAAATACAGAGAGAATATCAGATCATTTGAAGTTAAAAATGATCAAGAAGAAACCATAGGTATTTTTTATACTGATTATACTTTAAGGCCTAATAAGGGCGGTGGGGCTTGGATGAATACTTTTAGAAGTCAAAGTAAATTTGATGGCAATGTTATTCCATTAGTTGTGAACGTGTGTAATTTCCCTCCAGAAAATGAAGACGGTGTTATTCTTTTGTCTTTTGAACAAGTGGAAACTTTATTTCATGAATTTGGTCATGCACTTCATGGGCTGCTCTCTGAAGCAAATTATCCGAGCCTATCGGGGACATCAGTCACAAGAGATTACGTTGAATTCCCTTCACAAATGATGGAAAACTGGGCCAGAGAGCCGGAAGTGATTAAATCTTTTGCACGTCACTACAAAACTGGCGAATCGATTCCTGATGACTTATTAGCAAAAATTTCAGAAGCCGGAACCTTCAATGAAGGTTTTGGAACCACTGAATATGTAGCGGCAGCTCATCTAGACATGGCCTGGCATACTAATGAAGAACAGATTTCTGATGTAAATGCATTTGAACAAAAGGCTTTGAATGATTTAGGACTTATCCCGGAAATAGCCACTCGCTATAGAAGCACTTATTTTGGTCATATTTTTGCAGGGGGCTATTCATCTGGTTACTACAGCTATCTATGGACAGAAGTTCTAGAAGCTGATGCTTTTGAGCCTTTCAAAGAAAAGGGTTTATTTGATAAAGAAACCGCAGATAAACTTAAAAAATATGTCTACTCTGCAGGAAACACCGATGATTTGATGACTCAATACATCCGATATCGAGGTTCTGAACCAGAAATTGAACCTCTTTTAAGAAAGCGCGGATTCGATTAAATTGGTGTTACCAAAACACACCCCTTATCAGAATGGAAAAGGTGGTGTTCGTATTGGTTTAAAACCAATTAATACGAAAAACTGGCTTGAGATTGATGATAACTTTAAAAATGAAAATAATTTAAAGAAAAACTTACTTTCCTCTAAAAGACATGAAGTCTTTCAAGCAAACGATAATTCCATTTCTGCTCAAAAAGAATTATTAAAAATGATCACTGAGCATTTAGAAAAATATCATGCAGAAAAATACTCTTTTAAAGAACAAAGTATATTAATAAAAGCAACAGGAGAGACTGTCAACCTTCTTGATAAGAATACCCCTCCTATTGAAACTGCTTCATTACTTATTCAAGAAGATCTAATCTTAATGATGCCTAAAGAAAATAAATTTTACCTCGATGCGGCAGTTATAACTTCTCCTTCGCACTGGTCTCTAGTAGAAAAATTTTCTAAAAATTTAATTGACCTTCATGAAGGAGTTCCCGGCTATGAAGAAAAAATAGGTTCAAGGGTTGATGAAATATTTATTAAACTTCCTTCAGATAGGATTCTTGAGCGTCTTAACTGGTCCATATATGACTCACCCGAATTGTTCCAACCGGTTGGCAGTAAGCCGGAAGTCACAATGAAGAGAAAAGACATTCGGGACCTTCACTTAAGAGTGGAAAGACAAACTATTAGAAAGCTCTCTGACCAAGGGCCAATCGTATTTACCGTCAGGGTGCATGTGGATCCCCTCCTCTCTATTTCTAAAGAGAAAGACCTCCTTGAGGACTTAAATCTAGCCATTGCAAGTCTTCCTCAGGAAATGAAAGAATACAAAGCAATAGATCAAATAGAAAAAGAGGTGATCAATTGGCTACAAGAAAACAAAAAAATAAAATGAAACCTTGGTGGAAAGGTGGTGTTATATATCAGATATATCCACGATCATTCTTGGATACCACTGGCAATGGCATTGGTGATTTAAAAGGAATCATAGAAAAGTTAAGTTATGTGTCTGATCTAGGAGTTGATGCAATTTGGCTATCTCCTATTTTTACTTCTCCGATGAAAGACATGGGTTACGACGTAAGTAACTACAAAGATATTGATCCTTTGTTTGGTGATTTAGAAGATTTTGATTCCTTGATTAATGAGGCACATAAACTAAATCTCAAAGTAATCATTGATCAAGTGCTGTCTCATAGTTCTGATCAAATGCCTTTTTTTCAAGACAGTCGCTCAAGTAAAACTTCCGATAAAGCTGATTGGTACGTATGGGCTGACCCTAAATCTGATGGCTCTCCTCCGAATAACTGGCTATCTATGTTCGGTGGATCGGCTTGGGAATGGGAACCTATGAGAGACCAGTATTATTTTCACAACTTTTTAATTAGCCAACCCGACTTTAATCTGCATAACAAAGATGTTCAGGATTGGCTTTTGGATTCATCAAGATTTTGGCTGGATAAAGGCGTGGACGGGTTCAGATTGGATACTGTAAATTATTATTTTCATGATCAAAAACTAAGAGATAATCCTTCAAGCCCTAGATTTTACAAAAGACCACCAACTAATTTGTATTACATGCAAAATCAAATTTATGCCATTAATCAACCCGAAAATATTCTGTTTGTTGAAAGGTTAAGATCACTACTAGATGAGTACGAAGATAGAACCAGCGTAGGTGAGATAGGAGATATACACAGACCTCTTGAGATCATGGCAGATTACACCAAAGGCAATGAACGACTTCATATGGCTTATAGTTTTGAATTGCTTAATGAAAAATTTTCTCCTACTCACATTAAAGACACGGTAGAAAATTTTTTTAAATCTTCCGACGATAGCTGGCCTTGTTGGAGTTTCTCAAATCATGACATAACAAGACACATTAGTCGCTGGAGATCTGATCAAACATCCAGGGAACATTTTGCTAAACTTACATGTGCCTTATTGCTAAGCCTCGAAGGCTCGATCAGCCTCTTTCAAGGAGAAGAACTTGGACAGTTGGAATCAGAATTAGAGTTTGATGAATTAACGGATCCTCCCGGAATTAGGTTTTGGCCAGAAAATAAAGGAAGAGATGGTTGCCGTACTCCGATGACATGGGAGAGCACGAAACAAAATGCAGGATTTTCAGACCATTCCCCTTGGCTTCCTGTTAAAGAGTTACAAAAAGAACAGTCTGTTGATCTGCAAGAGTCTGAACCTTCTTCAGTGTTAAATTTTTACAGAGAAATGTTAAATTTTAGAAGAGAGCAAAAAGACTTAACCGTAGGAAAAATAAAATTTATTACGAATGATGAATCACTTTTATTTTTTACTAGAGGAGAAAAGAAAGAAATTGCCTGCCTATTTAATCTATCAAAAAACCCTTTGAACTTGCAATTAAATGGCTACCAAGAAATTCTAAACAGTCCACAACAATTCGCAAACATTAGTAATGAAGATGTATCTCTAGGTGGTAATGGTTTTATTTTTTTAAGAAAATAAAAAGTTTTGTTGGAAGTTCTTAATTAACAGAACCGGTCAATCCTCATAGAGTTTATGATGTTAATATTATCAATTTAAAGGGAAATATAATTATGGAAATTAAAGGACATTGCGAGGAAAGATTCAATTCGGTCAAGGATCTTTTTGAAGAACTTCATGATTCCAACAGGGAAAAGGGATCTTCCTTCTCGGTTTATAAAAACGGAGAAGCAATTATAGATATCTGGAGCGGTTACTCAGATGCCGATGAAACTAAGCCATGGGAAAGAAATAGTCTGGCAACTGTTTGGTCGACGACAAAGGGTGTGGCGGCGATTACTGTTGCACTTGCTGTTGAAAGAGGTCTTTTAGACTATTCTGAAAAAGTCTCTCATTACTGGCCAGAATTTAGTGAAAACGGTAAAGAAAATATTACTGTGGAAATGCTGCTCTCTCATCAAGCTGGAATTTGTGGAGCCCAAACGAACGATGTGAATGATTTTTATGATCAAGAATTGATGGCTTCAAAGCTTGCGGGTATGAAGCCAATCTGGGAGCCCGGGACAGCCTCAGGCTATCATTCAATGACCTTTGGTTGGTTAACTTCTGAATTAATTAAGAGGGTCACTGGAAAGACGCTAGGTTCATATTTTAGAGAAGAGATAGCAGAAGACAGAGACATAGACTTTTATATTGGACTTCCTGAAGCTGAAGAAAGCAGAGTGGCTGAAATGATTCCCTTTTCCAAAGAAGAAAATAATCAAAACGAGAACACAGAACCTAATGACGCTCAAAGGGCTTCAGGTTCAGGTCCCAATCTGCTTAAACCTCAAAACACCAGAGCATGGAGAGAAGCAGAGATACCTTCTGCCAATGGACAAGGCAGTGCGTGCGGTTTGGCAAAACTTTACAGTCTCGTGGTGCCTAGTGATCCATCTTTAAAAATACTTAAAGACAGCACTGTTGAAGAAATGACTCGTTCAAGAATAGAAGGAAGAGACATGGTTCTTGGCGTGGTTACACGTTGGGGCGCTGGATTCGTTATGAACATGCATAAAGTCATTTACGGTCCTGTTGAAGAGTCTTTTGGGCATTCAGGTTTTGGAGGCTCTTGCGCATTTGGGGATCCAAAAAATAGGATTGGTATTTCGTATGTGATGAATCAAATGAAAAATAACTTTGCTGCTGATGGCAGATCTGTGGCATTAATTAATGAAACGTATAAATGCTTAGATAAATAAAGAGGAAGAATTATGTCAGATAGATTAAATGGAAAAGTTGCGTTAATTACTGGAGGCACGAGCGGCATAGGTGCTGAAACCGCTAAACTGTTTGCTTCCGAAGGAGCAAAAGTACTTATTGTTGGTAGGTCAGAAGAAAAAGGGGAAATTTTGGCAAATGATCTAGGGGATCAAGTTATTTATGAAAAAGTGGATATCACCAAGGAAGAGGAAATTAAAGGTGCAGTGGAATCAACACTCCAGCATTTTGATCAGTTAGATATTCTATTTAATAATGCCGGAGGGCCTGTAGGTGCTGGAATCGAAAATGTAACACAAAGCGACATTGATTACGGAGTCCACCTTTTACTTGCAAGTGTCATATTGGGAATTAAATATGCGATCGAGCCAATGAAAATAGCTGGGGGTGGCTGTATCATCAATAACTCCAGTATAGCTGGTCTTAGGTATCGTCAAGGAGATCCTTTGTATGCCGCACTAAAAGCGGGAGTAACGCACTACACACGTATGGCTGGTGTAGAACTTGGTCCTCATCAAATACGAGTCAACTCTATATCTCCAGGTGCAATCGCTACTCCTATTTTTTACGGAGGATCACAAAGAGCAAATGATTTAACCAATGAAGAAAATGAGAGGAAAATGGAAAAATTAAAAGGTAATCTTGCTAATGCGGTTCCACTTAAACGCTCAGGACTAGCTAGTGACATTGCTGAAGCTGCACTCTATCTGTCTAGCGACGCAGGAAGCTTTGTGACTTGCCAAGACATAGTGGTTGATGGTGGAAGAACAGCCATGTTCAATGAATAAAAAAGGCGTCGGACTTTAAATATTGATTTCGAAAATCCCTGGGAAGGATGTTGGTTGAAATCATTTAGGCCCGACGCCTAAATTTAATTCTATCCATAGAATTAAGGCTTACATACTAGATGACTCTTAGCTTCTATCAACCGCAAAAAGAGTTAAAAAATACGACTAATTATTTAACTGATTTTTTCTTAGAAACAGAAGACAGGTTTCGTTTTTTCTTTTTACCTATTTTGGCTTCTACGGCTTTATTCGTATGGTCTACAATAGAGGTTAAAGCATCCAGCATTGAATCTTTTGTTATGGCATTATTTAATTCTTTGCTAACTTTTAAAGTTGTGTCTGTGTGAATATATTTTGCAGATTCCATCATTCTGTTTCTTCTCATGCAAAAACAATAATCAGCAATTTCCTGGACTATCTCTGTGTTCAAGTCATAAAGCGTGACTCTGCCGTCATCATCAGACTTGAATGCCTTTATATAATCTAATTCTAAAGCGTCTCTGACAGTGGACTTGATGGAATCAATTTTAAGATTAACTTGACCAATTTTTTTTGTAAGAGTTAAGTCGGTGTAGCTTACCATTTCTCCTTTCCCATACTTTTCAAGAAATAAGAAAAACATTGCGTAACGAGTAGGATTACCTAAAAACCAGACATACCATTCAGATTCTTGGTAAGTGTGGTAACTTCCTCCAAAATAGTTATGAAACTCTCCTAACAACAAAGATCGAGCATCCGCATTGCTCCAGTGCCTCTTTGATTCGTTCATTCCCCCCCCTTTACTAATATCCATAAATGTACTATCTATACTAATTGATTTAACCACATTCGTACAAACACTGTTAGTATCATGCAAAATAAATGAGATAAAACTTGAACGCTTACAGATTACTCTTCTTCTTAACTTTGCTTAACTTATTGAATTTTGTTGATAGGCAATTAATAGCTAGTTTTTCTAATTTTATCGTTCCTGACCTTGGTTTAACAAATGCGCAGTTTGGCTTTTTAACCACTTTACCTTTTATAGTTTTTTATTCGATAGCCGGACTTTTTATGGGTGTCTTGGCTGATATGGTAAACAGACCGAGATTGATAGCTTTTGGTGTGGTGCTTTGGAGTGTATTTACCGCATTAACTGGAGCTGCCAAAGGTTTTGTAACCATGGCCCTTCCAAGAATGTTTATTGGGGTTGGTGAATCAATATTAACTCCTACATCCATGTCCTTATTGTCGGATTCCTTTCCAGCAAAAAAAATGGGGTTTGCTGCTGGTTTTTATTATATGGGTGTTCCAATTGGGGTTGGTGTCAGTTTATTAATAGCAGGTTACTTGGGAGAGTCTTTAGGCTGGCGTAAATGCTTTTACTTGTTGGGGGGCTTAGGTCTAGTGTTAGGTCTATGTACTTTATTGTTTAAAGATCGCCCAAGAAAACATTTAAAAAATAATGAAGTAAAACCGCAAACTCTTTCTAAAGAATCCACTGCGGAGATCATAAAAACTTTATTTAAAGCACTCTCTGCATCTTCTGCTTTAAGATTTACTATTCTCGCTGGTGTTTTTTATCATATTGCACTGGGAGCCTCAGTTTTCGAACAACTTTGGTTGGTTGAAGAAAGAGGTTTTGACCGATCAAATATTGCCCAAATAGTCGGCTGGATAGGTGTATTTGCTGGACTAGCCGGTAATTTAATCGGTGGAATACTGAGCGACTGGTGGCAAGAAAATACAGATCAAGGAAGGCCGATGTTTTTGTTTTGGTTAGCGCTGTTAACCCTGCCAATAAGCGTTTATTACAGATTTGTAGAACCCGGATCTGTAATCTTTTGGATTGGTATTATTATAGGCTACTTCCAATTGGGTTGTTTCTTTGGCCCTACTTTCAGCACCGTGCAAGAACTTGTTCCAGAAAACATTAAAGCAACTGTTGTGTCCTTTTATATTCTTACCTTAAACTTAATAGGTCTTACCATAGGCTCATTCGTTGGTGGAATATTGGCAGATAACTTAATGTCAGCAAATTATCAGGAACCTTACACCTTAATGCTTGTGGTGTTTTCAATAATCAGCATAGTAACAATCCCTTGTTATTTCTTAGCCGGGAAAAGATATAAAAAAGATAAGATACTTTTAGACAAAGCTTTTGAGTAGGCAATCAAGCTTACTAATTGAGTTTACCTTGATCAGAATCAGATAATCTCTTCTTGTTTTTCTGTATATAAATTATCTCAGGAATTGCAAGCAGCTGAAAAACTAAAAAAAATAAGAACCATTTCTTGTCACCCAGCTTGGCTGCCAGCCAACATGCATGAAAGGTCCAATAAACTTCCCATATAACTACTATTAAAAGACAAACAACTAACACAAAGCTAGATTATCACTAAAATTCTCTGTATCAACCAAAAAGAACCTAGGCCGCCAATAGCGTAAGAAGAATACCTGTAGCTAATTTCTTTAATAGTGGTGTTATTAAATAGCCAGATTACCAGACCAAATGCGGGCAAAACCATGAGTTGTCCAACTTCAATACCTAGATTGAAGAACAAGAGAGAGAAAAAGAGATTGTCGTTTCCAAAGCCAATATCTGTCAACGCGCCTGCGAAACCAAAACCGTGTAGTAGTCCAAAACCAAAAGCTAAGAGCCAAGGTGTGGATCGATATTTAGTTTCATCTCCGACCTCCAAAGCTAGATATATTATGGTTAAAGCTATAAAAGCTTCTGTGGATGCCTGAGGCAAAGTAACAAGTCCAAATACTGATAAAGTTAAGGTTACACTGTGTGCTACTGTGAAAGCGGTTATGGTTTTAATCAAAGTCCCTACACCCGAGACTAGAAATAATAATCCAAAAACAAAAAGCATGTGATCAATACCGCTGAGAAGGTGTTCTACGCCCAGCCAAAAGTAGTTAGTTGGATATAAGCTTGTTTCTTTAGGCACCAATAAGGAAGGGTCATTCACTGTCACCAAACCTTCAAATTTTGTTCCGTCTAAATAGCTAATGCTGATCAGTGCATCAGTGGTCCTAGAGAGCCCTTTCAGGGTGATGGTCTTTCCCTGAATAGAATCTCCACAATTAAGATTAATATTGCTGATCAAATATTTCTGCTCTTGCCTAGGAAGAGCTCTTGCTGATTCCGTACAATCCGGAAAAGACACTTCTGCAGGAAGGCCCGCTGCTATGGCTGGGAACATCCACGTGACCTTGTAATTTGAGTTTGTCTGCTCGTTCAGTACTAAGCGAGCTGGATTCATTTCATGCGCAAAATTAAGATTTGAAAAGAAAAATATAAAAAGAATAATGAGCGATTTCATTATTATTTAATTAATAAGTTCGGGGTTTACCTGAACTTTGTATTCTTTCCTCAGGTTATCAAGGTAAAATTTAAAATTATCTTGTTCTTGTTGCATTTGAATATCTGAAATCAAAAGAGATCTTATCTCTTTAAGTTCAGGCACCTTCTCCTCTGCAACCGCAGAGACAAAAACCAAATGGCTGCCGTAGCTTGACTCGTATGGACCTGTCCAATCATTAATTATCGCTTTATCAATAGCATCCGAAAAATCCTCACCAAAAGACCTGGCAATTTCTTTAGAAGTTTTTAAAGAGAAATTCTTTCCTAACAAAAAGGGATCTCCATAGGGTAAATCTTTATTTTTCTTCCAAAGATTAAGTGCTTTTAAAGCTCTATTTTTACCGTCCTTATCCGCATTAAAATAGATATGAGTAAAGGTGTATTTTTTTGGAACCAGATAGGCTGATTGATTATTTTTAAAATACTCTTCAACCTCATCTGCGGAGGGCATTTTGACTTCTTCTTGTTTTAAAAAACCAATTTTTTGTGAAAGCCTTCTTTTTATTATTATGTCATTCTTATCTAGACCCAGTTTTAAGGCCTCTCTGTAGAGTATTTCTTCATCAACCAATTGATTAATGATCCCATTCAATTCACTTTTATTAGGTTCTCTACCAACCTGTCTGGTCCACGTATCAATAAGGCCATTTAACTCTGAATCAAAAATAACAATTGTTTTATCATCTGATAAGTCTTCAAATAATATGTCTAATATAAAGATAACCAGACCTATAGAAAAAAAAGCTAAAAGTTTTTTCGTCATTATTTACCAAGTATCAATGTTTGGCCTTTTCTTACCGTCTCTTTGTTTGGTAGCAGGGAGAGACTTAAGACCTCCCATTATCCAGTTTCTGGTTTCTGCAGGATCAATAACATCATCAAGCTCAAAATGTGATGCCATGTTTACTGCCCTTCCTCTTTGATAGCTATCGGCTACCATTTTTTCGTAAGCCTCAACCCTTTTCTTTGGATCTTTTATGGCTTCTAATTCTTTTCTGTAACCCAACTTGACCGCTCCTTCAAGTCCCATGCCTCCAAACTCTCCGGTAGGCCATGTCACGGTAAATAAAGGGCTATTGAAACTTCCACCGGCCATTGCTTGTGCGCCAAGCCCATAAGCTTTTCTAATCACAACAGACATTAGAGGAGTTTCTATATTAGCGCCAACAACAAACATCCTGCTTGCATGTCTTACAAGAGCTGTTTTTTCACTTTCCGGTCCAACCATTATTCCAGGACAATCTATTAAAGAGAGTATGGGTATATCAAAAGAATCGCAAAGTTGCATGAACCTTGATCCCTTATCAGCTCCAGGAGAGTCTATTGCGCCTGATAAGTGACCTGGATTATTTGCTATGACTCCAACAGGTCTTCCTTCTATTCTAATGAGTGAAGTGATTATTCCCGGAGCCCAATCCTTTCTGATTTCTAGGATTGAATCAACATCAGCAATTCCTTCTATAACTTCTCTCATGTCATAGTATCTGAGTCTGTTTTCCGGAACGATGAAACGTAATTTTCTGGGATCTGGTGCATCCCAATTCTGAGTTGGTCCTTGAAAGTAGGAAAGATATTTTTTAGCCACTGCAACGGCTTCCTTTTCATCTTTAACAGCAATGTCCACAACTCCATTAGGAACTTGAATGTCCATTGGGCCTACTTCGTCAGGAGTAAAAACCCCCAAACCTCCGCCTTCAATCATAGCTGGGCCACCTACTCCTATATTTGAATCTTCCGTTGCAATGATAACGTCACAACAACCTAATAAAACTGCATTACCTGCAAAACATCTTCCTGTGGTTATTCCTACAACTGGTACCAACCCGGATAACTGTGCGAAATAAGTAAAAGCAAGACAATCAAGGCCTGCAACCCCCAGAGCATCTGTATCGCCCGGACGTCCTCCTCCACCTTCTGCAAATAATACGGTGGGAAGCTTATTTTTTTCTGCTATTTCAAACATGCGATCTTTTTTTGCATGATTCATTTTTCCCTGAGTACCGGCCAGAACCATATAATCGTATGACATTGCCATCACTCTGGAATTGTCTTCTTTAAAGAGGTTGCCATTAACGTGCCCTAAACCGCAAACCATTCCATCACCAGTCGTATTCTTAATTAGATCTTCTTCGGTTCTTCTTCTTCTTTGTGCTGCCATCACTACGGATCCATACTCAACGAAAGAACCTTCGTCACATAAGTCTTCAATATTCTCTCTGGCCGTGCGATGGCCTTTTGCGTGTCTCTTTTTTACAGCTTCTGGTCTATTTATGTCGTGGCTTGCTTCTTTTCTATCCAATGCCTCTCTTAGATCTGGTCTTATCCAATCCAAATCAACTTGGTCGTCTTTTTTCGTTAGTTGTTGTTTTACTTCGGCTTGCTGAATGGTCATCAAAGAGTGACCTTCAAAGACCGTGTCTTGAGCTTGTACTCTAATGTCATTCACAATTCCGCTTACTTCTGAAATAACTTCATGTTCCATCTTCATGGCTTCCATGATCAGCAAAGGCTTTCCTTTCCAGACTTGATCGCCTTTTTTAACAGTAAATTTAACCACCATGCCTTGCATTGGAGCCTCTACACTGGAATACCCTTCTTGAAGTTCTTCATTCTCTAATTGCAGAATGTTTTCTGAGTCATCAACAAACACTCCCCCCGTCTTGCCATGATCAAGAACGGCGAGAGGATCAAGATTTTCTATTTTTCCTTTTTTAGGGAGTTCTTTTTTTAAACTTCTTTTAATGTCAGATAAATCAATGTGTTTTCCTTTCGATAGAAGGTTTTTAATATTTTGATCTAAAAAATTTGAATGGATCTCATTATTTTTAAATTGCTTGTCTGAAAGAATATTCTTTAGCAAACCAATATTCGTAGGAACGCCTTCAATTTTAAATTCGCAAAGTGATCTGTAATTTCTCTTTGCCGCTTGTTTAAAATTATCTCCAGGAGCATGCGTGATGATCTTAGCTATTAATGAGTCAAAGGATGGATTGGTTTCATAACCAGCATAACCATAGCTATCCGACCTTACTCCCGGACCAGAAGGCAAATCAAACGAAGTAAATTTTCCTCCTGAAGGCTTCATATTTCCATCTGAATCAACTACCTCCATATTAACTCTTGATTGAATAGCGAATCCCTTGGGCTGTTCAATATCTTTCTGTTCTAATTTAAGTTGTTTAAGAGACTTACCTGAGGCGACTTGTATTTGAGCTTTAACAAGATCTAAGCCCAAAATTGCTTCCGTTACGGTATGTTCAACTTGCAGTCTTGCATTGCATTCAATAAATCTATAATCCTCTTTAATGAAGTCTACTAAGAATTCTACGGTAGCAAGTCCCTCGTACTTTGTAGATTTAATAAGCGACAAGGAAGCTTCTATCATCTTGTCTTTCAATTCTTTTTTAATTCCAGGACAAGGAGCAATCTCAATTATCTTTTGATATCGCCTCTGAACAGAACACTCTCTTTCATGAAAATGGGTTGCCTGACCTTTTCCATCTCCCAATACCTGAACTTCAACATGCCTGTAGTTTTTTAAATACTCCTCCACATATAATTCAGGTGAATTAAAGGCTGCTTCCGCTTCAGAGGAAGCTCGGTCCATGGCCTCTTTAAGATCTGATGCTGAGTTAACAACTCTCATTCCTCTTCCGCCTCCGCCAGCTACTGCCTTTATAACCAATGAAGAGTTTTTCTTAAGCCCTTCCATGAATGCAGTGGCTTGCCTCAAAGTAACTTTACCTTTAGATCCTTCTATAACAGGTATTGATAGCTTCTCTGCCAAACCCTTCGCTTCAGTCTTTTCTCCAAAAATCTTCAAAGCCCTTTCGGAAGGTCCAATAAATTTTATTTTTGCTCTTTTAGCTGCAGAAGCAAAAGCAGGATTTTCACTTAAAAAACCATACCCTGGATGAATAGCATCAACCTTAGACAGCTTAGCTATAGATATTATTTTTTTTATGTTCAGGTAGGCATTGGCGCCCTTTTCATCAACTATGAATGATTCATCCATTTTTGATAAGTGCAGAGAACTGGAATCATCTTCAGAATAAATTCCTACTGTTTTTATTCCCAGGTCATTGCATGTTCTTGCTATCCTTGTAGCAATTTCACCCCTGTTAGCAATAAGTATCTTCTTCATAGTAATTCCTAAAGTTTAAAGAAAAGAAGCTTGAATGCTTTAGAGTCTACCAAAGATCATATTTCTGCAATTCCGCTCTTCCTACTACCATGTGATGCACTTCGTCAGGACCGTCAGCAAATCTTAGATGCCTAATATCAGTATAAAGACCGGCTAATGGAGTCCACTGTGATATTCCTGCCGCACCGTGCATCTGGATAGCTTGGTCAATAATCAAGCATGCTTTTTCTGGCACCATTGCTTTTATTGCACTTACGTAAACTCTTGCCTCCTTGTTGCCCAGCACATCCATGGCTTTTGCAGCCTGGAGAACCGAAAGACGCATCGCATTTATTTCTATTCTAGCTCTTGAGATAATCTCTAAGTTACCACCAAGCTTTGCTATAGGTTTTCCAAAAGCCTCTCTTGTTCCTGCTCTTTTAACCATCAGCTCTAGTGCAACTTCTGCTTTGCCGATTGTTCTCATGCAATGGTGTATTCTTCCAGGGCCCAATCTAACTTGAGAAATCTCAAAGCCTCTGCCTTCGCCTAAAAGTATATTTTCTTTAGGGACTCTAACGTTATTAAATCTTATGTGCATATGCCCTTGAGGAGCATGGTCATGTCCAAAAACTTGCATACCTTCAAGTATCTCAACACCCGGAGTATCTTTAGGAACCAATATTTGAGATTGTTGTTTCGAAGGTGCTGCATCAGGACTGGACTTAACCATGACGATCATGATCTTACACCTTGGATCTCCTGCTCCAGAAATATAGAACTTTTCTCCGTTTATTACCCATTCGTCTCCTTCTAAAACTGCACTTGTACTGATATTTTTAGCATCAGATGAAGCTAGGTTTGGTTCAGTCATTGCATAAGCAGAACGAATTTCACCATTTAAAAGAGGCTCCAACCATTGCTTCTTTTGTTCTGGCGTTCCAACTCTCTCAAGAACCTCCATGTTTCCAGTATCAGGAGCACTGCAGTTCATACTTTCAGAAGCCAAAGGATACTTACCAATCTCTGTGGCAATATAGGTGTAATCTAAATTAGTAAGACCATCACCAATTATTCCTTCTGAATCAGGCAAAAAGAAATTCCACAAACCCAAAGCCTTTGCTTTATCTTTAGCTCCTTCAAGAAGTTCTAACTGCCTTGGATCCCAAGTCCACCTATCCTCTTTTCCATTTTGAAGAGCAAAAAACTCTTCTTGTATTGGCTTTACATTCTCTTCACAGTGTTTTTTTATTAACTCTAGAAGAGGAATTGCTTTATCGGACATAGAAAGCTCAAACAACTCATTGTGTAAGTTAGACATAATTATTTCTCCTTTTTATTAAATACTATTAATACGAATACCAGATTGGAGAAGACCAAGCCCTTTCTTGAATGGTCTTTTTCAAATCTTCTCTTGGTTCATTACCGCTCTTTACTGCGTCCCAGGTTGACCATCTACAAGTAGGATTCTCAAGTACCCTGACATAATAAAACGCTTTCAATGATGGATCAAATGAGGCATCCGTCCAAACTGTTTTTAATTCATTTGCTCCAACATCAGCACTAATTGAACAATCTGAAATATCCACTAAAGCCTTATTATCAGGACATCTATTAGTTACTGGATCTGGCATGAGACCGTCTGAACAAGCAACATCAATTACTTCTTCGTAAGGTTTTCCAGAAACCCTATCTACCCAACCTTTGATGATTTGCACTCTTTGTAGCGGAGCAGAATTCTTATCTCTCAAAGCCCATACTAGAAAAGATGGCTTTTCTCCATCTGAAGACTCAAGATCCTGTCCCATAGGTACGCCCCTTTTGTAGGCTTCTCCAACCAGATCTTCTTCGCTTAGCATGGCCTTATCTAGGTCGTAACCAGCAAAGAATCTTAATTTTATTCTACTTCCAGAAGTTGCATAAGTTTCTTTTCTTCTAAAAGCATCAAAAATGGAATCTCTTGTATTTTCTTGTGCCCAAACAGCTGCAAGACCAGAAGCACCCCAAGTATTAAAAACGGCATTATTAAAAACTCTATCCCCAATTTTCTTCAAAGTTAATTGCCTTATAGGATTTTCCATAAGTAAATCAAGGTTTTCTCCACTCATCGGCACCGATCCTCTTCCTTCTGGTGTCCCGTCAAGTATCCCTACTTTCGATGTAAAGTTTGACTCGTCATCAGATGTAGCTCCTGTATGGGTATCGCTGGCACCCACCATTCCGAATTTGTATGGGTTTCCACGGCCTTCTTCTTCCATCCCCAAACCATCAAGATAGGCCTGTCTAACGTACCCACCAAATGGTCTACTATAAGTAGAAGCACCTACTCGTTGATCCATAATTTCAAAGTCTGCCCACTCATCATTGGGTGATAATATTGGATGAGTTTCAGAAGTACCTTTAACCTGTGTCATTTCTACCAGAGGTTCATTTCTCATTCTGAATTCTGCGTATTGACTGGCAATAGGAAGACCATCCCAATTTTCCATTTCAAACATTTGACCATTTGAACCATTTGAATTGTGAGGTATTGCTATAGTGTCGACTCCGTTCTCTCTAAGTTCATCCATCCAAGACCAAAGATCTTCGGGATTTAAAGACTTCAATCTTGTGAAGGGTTCAACAGTAAATTTATTGCCCTTATAGATTACATTTCTGTGTAGATTTCCATTTTCATGAGGAGGTGATCCTGCAAAATTACATCCTGTTCCATTGAAAAGGCATTTCAAAGCCGATGAACCTTCAGTATTAGATGATCTAGCTGACGAAGTTGTGTATTCATAAGCAACGAAAGTAGTGAAGTTTCCTGGATCATTGTGTCTCTGAGCACTTTGAATAACATCCTTCCATGCGGTTCTATGAACATCAACATCGTACAAAGTAGAGCCTCTGGCTGTATCTCCTGTTACATAAGCAACCAACCTAGTCCACATATTGCTAAAACTGTTAACATTTCTCACATAGCTTTGAAAAAGAGTGCTTCTTTCTGCAATTGATTCTTGTGTTAGATTTTCTGGCGAGTTTAAATTATGAAAAGGCTCTGTTCCTGCTTTGCCATTATTAGGATCAGCCCAATCCGGAATACTACCTAATAAAAAGCCATGGTCTGTAACGGCATAAAAGTCTAACGGCTCTCTTAGCTGCATGTCATAACCTAAAGCATGTTTAATTGATCCGCCCTTGGCAAAATCATAAGCATCATCTGGTGTGGCAGTTGTACCGAAAATATAAGCATCAAATGAATGTTTTGTATGCACATGAAGATCTCCAAAATAGACATTTCTGTCCTCATTAAAACCCGCTGTGGAGCCTGGCTCAGGATCTGCTACTTTTAAATCTTCGGAATAATCAATAATATCATCGGGCGAAGTACAGCCCCATAAACCGATAAGTAATAATACTGGACCGAGTGACTTTAAACTTAAACCCATATTTTTCTCCCTGAAATATAATTGGTTAGCAAAGATAGTAATTCCATCTGGACTTTGAGTCCACTAAGAAATTTGTCACATTTATGACCAACGATCTAATTAAATGACTATGAGTTTTTAAATATCATCAGGCAAAATATTAGCCGCTTGAATACCACTATCCGGTGGTACAAACCAAATTGGAGAGGACCAAGCTCTTTCTTTAATTGTTGCATGTAAATCCGATCTAGGAACATAACCAGCTTTTATTGCATCCCAAGTTGACCATCTGCAAGTTGGATTTTCTAATACTCGAACATAGTAAAAAGACTTGAGAGAAGGGTCAAAGTCTGGATCAATCCATATTGTTTTTAATTCTGCAGCTCCTTTATCAGAAGATATCTCACATGTCTTCATATCTACTGTTGCGCCATTGTCTTCACATCGATGGGTTAATGGATCGGGTTTATTACCATCTGAACAGGCTACATCGTAAACTTTTTCAGATGGCTTTCCGCTTCGATCAACCCATCCTTTGATAATCTGAACTCTATCCAATGGCGCTCTCTTAGAGTCTCTTACTGCCCACACTAAGAAGTTAGGAACATTGGAGCCATCTTGAAAAAGATCAGATCCCATAGTGACTCCATTTTTGTAAGCAAGCTCTACAGGATTTTCCTGTTCCAAAAGATTTTCAAAATCATAGCCTCCAAAAAATCTCACCTTAATTCGACTTCCTGTAGTGGCAAAAGTTTCTTTTCTTTTGAAAGCATTATAAATCGACTCTCTAGTATTATTTTCAGCCCAAACAGCAGCCAATCCTGAAGCTCCCCACTCTTTGTACTGAGTTTGCAGATAAGTTTTACCATCCACCTCTTCCGTTCCGCCCATAACAGGAACTGCTAAATCACCTGCTAACTGGTCTTGTATAAGATCAGATACTGGCAATGCGCCTCTCAAAGTAGGAGTTCCATCTATAATTCCTGCTTTGGAATGGAAATCAGATTCTTTATCTGAAATAGCACCAGTGTGTGTATCACTAGAACCAACTAAACCAAACTTATAAGGGTTGTGCTTATATTCAACATCTAAAGTCAAACCTCTTAGAAGAGCATCTCTAACATAACTGCCATCAGGTCTGGAATAAAATGGTGAAGCTATGCGAAAATTCATGATACCAAAATCAGCCCATTCATCACTCGGAGAAAGCAAGGGATGAGTATCTGAAGTACCCTTAACTTGTGTTATTTCAACAAGCGGTTCATTTCTAAGTCTTTTCTCAGACGCTTCATTAGTTAACGGATTTCCTGCCCAATCCACAAGCTTAAACATTTGTCCATTCGAACCGTTTGAGTTATGAGGTATGGCCAAGCTCTCCACACCTTCTTTTCTTAATACATCCATCCAATCCCATAAGTCTTCTGGATTTCTGGAATCTACAATAGAAAAAGGTTGAACTGGAGCTTTGGAATTTTTAAATACTACATTTCTGTGAAGATTGCTTTGACCAATACCGCTAGAAGTGAATTCATAAGCAATGAAAGTAGTAAATTTTCCTGGGTCATTGTGTCTTTCAGCTGCCCTTGCACTATTAGCCCAGGCTGTCTGGTGTGTCTTGCGATCAAAAGCAGTTGTCCCATAAACAGTATCATCCTGAAGATAGGCTTTTAATGTAACTAGCGGATTCTTGCTAGGAGTTATTAAGCTATTTGTAATTAAACCTCCAAATAAACTAAGTCTAAATGGAAGAGAATCAGTATTTAAATTTTCCGGGTCGTTCATTCCATGCATCTTTTGAGCAAAATCAAAGTGGCCAACAGTTGAATCTGGATCTGAATATGCTTCCATCATTCCCAACCAGGCCCCATGATCAGTAACCGCATAAAAATCTAAAGGGTCATCTAGTTGCATATCGTACCCTAGAGGATGTTTTATAGAATCTCCCTTCGCATATTTATAAGCATCATCTGGAGTTGCTGTTGTTCCAAAAAGAAATGCATCAAAAGAATTTTTGGTATGAACATGTAAATCTCCAAAGTAAGCATTCATGTCTAAATTCTTTTCTATAGAAATATTTGGGTCTGAGTTTTGTAACGAGAAATCAGCAGTATCATCTTTTATTGAAAAGGTTTTATTTTCTTTAAAAAACCAAACCGATAAACTAAAAACCAAAACAGTTAGCACCGTCCATTTTAAAACATTCATAATTTTCCCCCTGTCTTCTATTCTATCCTTGAACTATTAATAAAATCTATATGAGTATCTCTATATTGACTAATTATAAAAATACTGTATATTTATACAGTATGAATGATATATACAAACTTAATAAGCCATCGGGGCAGCCCATGGCAACTAGAAATGTTGATTCAATAGCCTTTCAAGCAACTATCAAAGGTGACTGGTTGGATAGATTAATAACATCAATGTACATAGTTTTGACAGGTACTCTTTTCTCAATCTCATTAGCGGTACTCTTAGGATTTAATTCTTAAAAAAATTATAAGAATTATTTGAGTTAGCTTAAACTATTGCTAACACAAATAATTACATGGAATTTAGTAACCAATTTCTAGCTTTCTGGGGTGCAATTGCTATGCTCTCCTTCTTGTTCCTATTTTTTAAAACAGCTCCTTACGGTCGATATATCAAACCTGGTTTAGACAAAACTATGCCATCCCGACTTGGATGGATAATTATGGAAACACCCACAGTCTATCTGATGGTTTTTTTCATCTTTTTTTATATTGATAGTATGCTTCTTGTGCAATGGGTATTCGTAGGAGTTTGGCTCTTACACTATTTACATCGAAGTCTGATATGGCCATTTAGAGCCAGGTTAAAACAGAAAAGAATGCCTTATCTAGTCGTCGCTTTAGCCTTCGTCTTTAATACTGTTAATGTTTCTATCCAAGCCATTTGGATTTTTAAATTTACCAGTTACGAAACTAGTTGGTTATACAGTTTTCCTTTTATTGTTGGTTTGTTAATCTTTTTGATCGGCATGTATATCAATATACGATCCGACAACATCCTATTTAATTTAAGAAAACAGAAAGGCCCGGGTTATCATTTACCTGAAGGCTTTCTTTTTAATAAAGTAAGCAGTCCAAACTATCTTGGTGAATTCATAGAATGGTTTGGATGGGCTATTATGACTTGGAATCTTGCAGGTTTAATATTTTTTATATGGACAGTAGCAAACTTACTGCCAAGAGCTATCTCTAATCATAAATGGTACAAAGAAAACTTTGATTCCTATCCTGATGACAGGAAGGTAATTATTCCTAATTTTTACTAATTAGTAACGCACTCCTTAATCTCTTGAAGTTTCAAAGAGGTAATATTTGTTCTACAATATTACCGTTCAATTTATCCAAGGGCTTAAGTTTTTTAAAGTCTTTTGAATATTAAACTAGGAGATATTAAATGGATCTAGAGTACGGACCGGAATACAACGATTTCAGAAAAGAAGTTGTTCATTTTATAAAAGAGAATGAAAACGTAAAACTTCAAGGCCCTGTAAGAAGCGAAAGCAGAATTGCTTGGCAGCAAAAATTAATTGATAACGGTTATTTTGCTAGATCCATACCAAAGGAATACGGTGGATTTGGTGGCGATATGGACATCATTAAACTTAGAATTATTGCAGAAGAGTTTGCTAAATCTCCCATACCGAAACCCATGGGTGGTCAAGGAATCCAAATGTTGGTTCCAACCATACTAGAACTAGGTACAGAAGAACAAAAGCAAGCTTATGTGCGCCCTACTCTCAGGGGAGAAATGATTTGGTGTCAAGGCTACTCAGAACCTAATTCCGGGAGTGATTTGGCCAGTCTCCAGACCAAAGGCGAGCTTGATGGTGAAGAATGGGTAATAAATGGACAAAAAATATGGACAAGTACAGCTCATCTTTCACAAATGTGCTTTATTCTTGTAAGAACTGAACCAGACGCCCCTAAGCATCAAGGCATTAGTTACCTTTTAATGCCAATGGACACACCAGGCATAGACAGAAGACCCATTAAACAGATGACTGGTGATTCAGACTTCAACGAACTCTTCTTAACCGATGTTCGAATTCCTGCCACTAATATTATTGGGCAAAGAGGAGAAGGTTGGAAAGTAGCAAACGCCACCTTGGGTCATGAGAGAGGCTCTCTAGCAGACCCTAATGCAACAATGAATAGATTTAATTCTTTGGTTAATTTAATGAAAGGTGAAACGATCAATGGCGAACGAGTTATTGATAAACCGGTCTTTAGAGACAGGTTATTAAAAATTCAAGGTAGGATTATTGCACAGCAATCAAATGCACTGAGGATATTATCGAGTCAGATAAACAAAGGTCAAGACACTAACATGGCGAAGTTCATCACAAAACTTCAAGGTACTGAACTTAGGCATGATCTGGAAGGTCTTGCTATAGATGCTATGGGGGAAATGGGCACGCTATATGAAGACAGCCCTCACTTAAGAGATCAAGGAGCTTGGCAAATGTCATACATGTATTTCCTAGGTCTAATTATAGGTGGAGGAACCAGTCAGATCCAAAAAAATATTATTAGTGAACGCGGTCTAGGCATGCCTAAAGAACCAAAAGTACAAGGAGCATAGTATGTATTTCGGATTATCAGAAGAACAAAAAAGTTTAGAAGAAAGTATTTTAAAATACCTAGAAACCAATGCGCCTCTTGAAACCATAAAAGCAGTAGCTGATGGAGAAAAAGAAAAAGCAAAAGCAATTCATCAAGGGTTAGTTGATTTAGGAATCAGCGGTTTGATGGTGCCTGAGCAATACGGCGGACTGGAATTAGACACACTCTTTGCTGCGGTTGTAGCTGGAGCCTTAGGAGCTGGGACAGCCCCTAGTCCATTTACTGGAGCTTATGTAATGGCTCCAATTGCTTTATCGCTAGCCGGAAGTGATATTCAAAAGGATTATTGGCTTCCTAAAATAGCTGGAGGTGAAGTTGTAATAGGCATGGGTTTGTCTGAATACGTGGGGGCCAGGGAAAATGCAGGAGTCACTTTCTCAGATGGAAAAATTTCAGGAAGATCTCTTTTTGTTATAGACGGGAAAGATGCTGATGCATTTATATTGGCTAATAGCTCTGGTCAGCTTTTTTTAGTTGATGCGAAGAGTGCAGGTATTGAGGTGGTAGATTTAATAACAGTCGATAAAACAAGGGATTCCATTGAGATTATATTCAATAATGTTGATGCTGAAGCACTTCCTGAGTCTGAGAAAGATACCAGCGTAGTTAATAAGGTAATAGACACTGGAAGGCTCATGCTTTCTGCTGATACGGTTGGAGCCTCCCAAGTAATGCTTGATAAGGCAGTAGCTTACTCCTTAGAAAGGAGACAATTTGGTAGAGCAATAGGCTCTTTCCAGGCAGTTAAGCATATGTGTGCTGAGATGACTGCAGAGCTAGAACCTTGTCATTCTATGGTTTGGCATGCTGCGCACTGCCAAGACAATATAGAAGAAGAAGCCAGAGAGATGGCTTGCCATCTTAAAGCCCACGTGTCAGAAGTAGGACAACAGGTTTCTAAAACTTCAATTGAAGTACATGGAGGCATGGGGTTCACGGATGAAATGGGTCTTCATTATTGGTTCAAACGTATTGGTCTTAACAGACAGTTACTTGGATCTCCTGAGCTTATTAGAGAAGAAGTAGCAAGACTTCAAGGGTTTGATCAATCTCTGGTAAAAAAAAAATAATTGAGCCCTACTCAGATGAACTACCCGAATTACTAAATTAAGAGATAATAAAAACCCTTTTTGATAAAAATGACTCCAGATACTTGGAGGCAAAGTCTACTTATGAGAGAATCCAGCTGAACACATATACCGAAAAGTAAAAATTCTGGTTATAGGTTATGACTCTAAAGAAATTGAAATATCTAACTGTCATACAAATGGGATTGTAATTGCTATTAAAATTATTAAAATTTATTATCTTCCATATTCACCTAAAATAGATAAAATTTAATGAAAAAAATACTTTCAGTAAGTAGAAATATTGCGGTATTCTTAGTCGTTGGATTATTTATCTCTTGTGGTGGCGGTGGAAGCGGAGATAGCGGTGGTGGAGGAACAACCACAACCACACCCACACCCACATCCACATCCACATCCATAGTATTTTCTACAAGCCCTTTATCTTTTTCTGTAAATGAAGATGAATCTTATTCGGGCCAATTAACTGCATCTGTTAATTCAAATATAGCTTTTTCTTATAGCATCTCCCGACAACCAGACAACGGCTCTGTTAATCTAGACTCTTCTTCTGGTTCCTTTACTTACATACCTCGAACAAATTTTCATGGATCAGATTCGTTTTTATTTAGAGTTTCTGCACAAAACACCACTTCTGTTGATGAGGAAGTCACGATTCTTATAAATCCTATTAATGATGCACCTTTGATTGATTTAGACGATACATCGGTAAAAGAACTACTCCTTGTTGACAACAATAATAAAATCTTAATACCGGCCAACGTCTCGGATGTAGATAGTGAGTTATTAGACTTAAACTATTCACTGGTAGTGAGCGAAATAAACTTACCAATTATTTTTCTGCCAGCTGAAGAAGGTGGACTTCCTGGTGATAATCAAAGCTCATTTGAAATAGATACAACTTTAATTGAAGAGGCGGGTCATTTAACTGGTGAAATAACCGCTTGCGATTTACAACAAGCTTGTTCAACCCTATCTTTTTCTACCTTCTTCGTTTCTGGCTTAAGAACTACGGAAAACTATACTGTATATAACTTGCTAGGCTCTTATAACACAGCGAGTAATCCTGATATTTATCCAACGCAAAAAGGAAATAATTTATTAATCATTGCAGACTCTTTAGAAAACACACCTGAAGTTTTTAGAAATGTTGTTTCACAATCAATTAGAAATCTTCTTATTGACTCAGAGGTAACTAATTTTTTTAAAGATCACTTTAATATTTTTGTGGTAGAGCCTGTTGTTTTAGATGGAACCGAAGAAATTTCATTTATTGATATGAATCTGGGAGAATGCACTGACTGGAGTGATGAAATATTTTGTTGGGACCCAACAAAATTAAAAGCTTTAAAAGACGAATTATTTCCTGAAGTGTACATTGATTCAATCGCTTTATTCTCGAACTTAAGTGGAAGAGGCGTAACTAGCTTTGATTATGGTCTTCCTCCTACTACAGCCCAGGACATAAGCGGAACAACTTACCAAACCTTTATGCATGAACTGGGCCATAGTCATGCTCTTTTGGGGGATGAATATACAAATACCGATGATCGTGACTATACAAACTCAGAATCAAATTATTCACCCAACACCACAACTACTTCAGATGTTTATAATCTTAAATGGAATCACTGGATAAGCGACTTAACTAATGTTCCGGGTCTCCATCCTACGGCAGGACAAGATGGTGTAGGTCTGTTTGAAGGTACTTATTATGGTGACACGGGTACATACAGACCTAAAGTAAATACTGTAATGAATAATAGTGAAGTACTGAAATATGGAGAAGTTAGTTCAGAATCTTTTGCTATTGCTTCAAGTCAGAATCAATTTTCTACTTATCTGACATCTATAGAAATGCTCGGAGATGATGACGATGTAGCAACGAGCTTTAAAATAACTCTACTAGGTAAATTTGATTCTTCAAAAATTAATATTGAATGGTATGAGAACGGAGTAAAACTTGATTCTTTCACAAACCAGCTTGAAGTGACCTTCTCCCGTCCCAGTGTAGATGAGATTAAGAGGTATACTTGGAAGGTGGTAGATTTAACAGGAGTAATAACAGTTGTAGAGGATCCATTAAATATCAATGATTGCTATGAGGGTGTTTTTGATTGGAATTCTGAATTTTATAGCTGGAACGGATCAAGTTGGGACGAACCTACATACAATCCAGAAGATCTTACTCCTTATGATTATGGCAGCGCTAATGGACCTTTAGGTGGATCTTGGTTTATTAATTGGAGTTTATGGTAAAAAAGATGAAATTAACTTTTTTAGCTATATTAAGTCTCTTTATTTTATCTGTTTATGCAGATAATGATGAAATTTTTAAAAATAAGAGCAAATTTAATTCTTTTAATTCTCTTGAAAATAGTTATATTTCAAATAAAACTATAATTCTTAAAGGATCAGAATATGGATTTGAAGAAGCGAGAATAATAACAGGGCCTACCTATAAAGTTAAAAAAGAAAAAAGAAAAATAATTCCTGGTATTAAAAACTATAATCTTTCTTTCCTGGATAAAAATCTTAATACTCTTTACCAAGTACATATAGCTGATCCGTTCAATTACTATTCCCATGATTCTGATGGGAGAAGAATGATAGGCCTCAAAAAGAACCCTTATCTAGAAATACCTATTCCTGAAGAGATGGATATAGTTTCGGTTAAAATTGAAAGGATAGGCAAAGATAAATTTACACTAGTAAATAGATTTAACTTAATAAAATAGTATTTATTGTTAAGTTATTATGAATATTAGTGTCAAAGATTATAAAAGTATTTAGCTGTTTTATAAAATAGAAAGCTCTTATCTTCATCAGAATAATTAACTGCTATTTTTTTAAATGCATTCCATAAAACATGATACGAAATAGACTGTTTATCTACAGGGAAATTACTTTCAAACATACATCTTTTGACTCCAAATGCAGAAATTGTATGGAGATAGTATTCTTTATGAGCTGCGACTAATTCATCAGAAGAAGCGGGGAAGTCATTTTTATGCCAACCCCATCCGTTAACAGGCATTGCTAAACCACCTAGTTTTGAATACACATTAGGGCACTCAGATAGCTCCAAAATATCATCTTTCCATTGTCTAAATATGTCTTTTTGTTTTCCCTCATAGGGACCAATTCCTAATGGGCCTCCGAAATGATCATGCACTATTTTTAAAGAAGGTAGTGCTTTAGCTAATACAGTTAAGTCTCTGATTTGATTATGATAATGCCATGTATCAAACACCATATCTAAGTCTACAAGCTGTTCTAATCCTCTTTGAAAATTATCTTCTAAATAAATTTTTTGGATAGGCTCAGAGTGCGCGTTCCTTACAGCTTCATCTGCATCCCAGCCTCCAGAATGCCTTATACCCCTAAACAATCCTTCGCCCTTTTCATTGTGAGCCTCAAGAACTTCTCTTGAAGAGTCTCCCAACATCATATCTACATGTCCTATGATTCCTGAAATTTGAGCATTAGCAGGATTGCTTTGAGCTTGCTTAGCTATTTCAACGACAAATTCAGTCTCACCTACTGGCTTAAATGCATCAGGTCCATCATTATAATATTCTTGTCCGCAGTCTATAAAAACGGTTTTCTTGATATTGTGACCACTGCCAGTGTCGTTCCATAAATCTTCCAGCAAGTATCTATAAGGATTGTTATCACTTTCTTCTTGTTCTGGTCCGTGCCAAAGATGATGATGGGGATCAATAATAGGCAAATCTGGTTCTAATATTTCTTCTTGTACTCTGTCTATCCAGCCTGGAATCTTGTAAACATTACTCATCTTTTAATTCTTCTCTATTATTTATTACAGACAAAGCATAACCATATAAGTCAGCTATTTCTTCAATTTGCTTATCTTTAGGTGTTCCAGCTCCATGACCTGCTCTAGATTCGACTCTGAGTAAAACCGGATTATTGCATCCTTGTCTCTCCTGTAAACGAGCAGCAAATTTATATGAATGCGCTGGAACAACCCGATCATCTCGAGCCGAAGTAGTTATTAGCGTAGTTGGGTAACAAGTCCCCTCTTTTACATTATGGTAGGGTGAATATGATAATAAGTTTTTAAAATCCTCTTCCTCATCAGGTGCTCCGTAATCACTTTCCCAGGCCCATCCAATAGTAAATTTATGAAATCTCAACATGTCCAACACTCCCACTTGAGGTATGGCAACTTTAAAAAGTTCTGGGTATTGAAGCATGGTAGCCGCTACTAACAGACCTCCGTTAGATCTTCCTAAACTTACCGTGGTATTGCTTGAACCAACATCTTCTGAGTGCAAGAACTTAGCTGCATAGGCAAAGTCATCAAAAACATTCTGCTTATTCAAAAGCATCCCTTGTTTGTGCCAGCTATCACCATATTCAGAACCGCCTCTGAGGTTGACAACAGCCAAGACCCCTCCTTCCCTCATCCAAGTATAAAAGGTCTTGGTAAAAGAAGGTAAAATAGGAATATTAAACCCTCCATAACCGTATAAAAGAACCGGAGTACCATTGTCTATTTTTGATCCCGCCTGATGAGAAATATGAATGGGTATACTAGTCCCGTCTTTTGAAGTAAAAAATTTTAGTGTTGTTGTTAGTTCAACATCTTCATATCCTGGTAATTCCATTTGCCAGAATAAATCATATTTAAAGGTCAAAAGATCTAATTTGTAAATTTTAGGAGGAGTAACAAAGTTTTCAAATTCAAAAAAGGTGTACTTTTCGTTCAGGTTTCCATCAAATCCCTTAATGGTACCTTGTCCTTCTATTTCTAAATCTAGATGATGTTTTCCAGACAAGTTGAATAACTTAATGCTTGATAATGTATCTCTTAGGTAATTAATAATAATCTTATTCCCCACAAGATTGACGCTTGAAATGGTTTCTTTTGACTCTGGCACGATATCGTTCCATTGAAACTTGTCTTCATCCAGAAGAGTTAGACTTACCACTTTTCCTTTGGGTGCTTTATAGGTGGTATAAAACCATAGAATATTATCTCTACTTTCTAGATATCTAAATGATCCTTTAAATTCTCCAATAACAGGTGCGTAAGCTTTATCTTTTTTTCTTTTAATATAGATAAGATTTCTTTCATCCGTTCCTTCGCTTACGCTAAGTAATCTAAAATCTCCTTCCCTGGGTATTGATATGTCCCATGACCAATCCGGTTGGTTAGAATCAGAATACTCAATTCTATCGTCCTCTTGGTCTGTACCGACAACATGGAAATACAGTTTTGGTTCTTTATTTACATCTGCCAAAGCTTCATCCGGTTTATCATATTTCTGATAATAAAATCCTGAACTATCCGATTCCCATGTAGCGTATGAAAACTTAGACCATTCAATCACATCGTCTAGTTTCTTTTTTGAATCTATAGCAAGAACATGCCAAGTTCTCCAATCAGAACCTCCGTCTGAAATGGAATAAGCTAATAGCCTTCCATCTGGGCTTACGCTGGCCGAAGACAAGGAAATGGTGCCGTCTTTTGAAAAATTATTAGGATCTAACAGAATCTCCGCTTCACATGATTCACAATCTTGCATCATTAAAATGTTTTGTTGCAAGTTGCCATTATTAAAATAGTAAAAAGTCTTTCCACCTCTAATAAAAGGCATTCCTATCGTGTCAGTTTCCCAAATCTCTTCTAAGTTTTTAGAAATGTTATCTTTATAGGAGTTACCGCTTAAAAAATGGTCAGAAAAGTTATTCTGTGTGTTGACCCACTCTTCAACTTCATCGGAAGTAAAATCTTCTAGCCAACGGTAGGGATCGTCAACAACCTCTCCATGGATCATTTCACTTACTTCAATTTTTTTTGTTATTGGGTACTTCATAGAACTGTTTTCAGTGCTGCAAGACAACAAAAGGATAAAAAGAAATAATGATATACCTAGTTTGGGTTGATCTGAGTTATACAGCATAAACAAAGATAACAATATACAGTAAGATAATGTCAATATGGTACAACCTAAAGAATTTTAAACTTAATACCTACTTAAACTAATTATTAATTTAATGAAACTAATTCAACTACTTCTACTTTTACTACCTTTTAACTTTTTTTCACAATCTGATGACAGTTTTATTTTAGGGATGGGATCATGCCTTGACCAAGACACCGATCAACAAGAAATATGGTCATCATTAGAAAAAGAAAAATTAACGGAGTTCTTTTTTTTGGGAGACAACATTTACGGAGATACTAAAGATGGCTCCTTAGAAAACATGCAATCTGCTTATGACAAACAATCTAGTAACTTCCCTGATTGGCTCAATGACGTTACCGTCAACGCAATATGGGATGATCATGATTATGGAATAAATGATGGAGGTGGGGATTACAAGAGTAAAGCAGAAGCTCAAGAACTATTTCTAGATTTTTGGAAAATTAAAGAAAGTGACAGAAGATCGAATGATGAAGGCATCTACTTCTCAAAAGATGTAATTTTTAATAATAAAGTTATTAAAATTATTGGTTTAGACACAAGATATTTTAGATCTCCTTTAGAGGGAGGAAAAAGAACACGCACTCCGACACAAGACACTACTAAAACCATGCTGGGTTCTAATCAATGGTCTTGGCTAGAAAATCAGTTATCGAAAAATATGGACATACTCATCTTGGCTTCGTCCGTACAAGTTATTGCAACAAATAATGGATTTGAAAAGTGGGGGAATTTCCCTCATGAAAGACAAAAGCTTTTTGAAATGTTAACAAAATTAAAAAAACCAGTTGTTATGCTCTCTGGTGATCGCCACAAAGCGGGGCTATACAAGATGGGAGATTTGTATGAAATCACTTCTTCTTCTATGAATAAGCCTCTGCCTAAATGGCTATCTCTGTACTGGGATTCAACTCAAAAAGAGACGGATGAATTTCTTGTCGGTGAAATGTTTTATGAACCAAATTACGGAATTCTTAAAATTGAAGGTGGAAACAATATTGAACTAGAATTAAAAAATAAAGAGGGTGAATCTCTAAATAAGATTACCATCACCTTTTAAATCATCTGCACGAGGAATCTAGTTATTTAATTTAAATATAGTATCTAATATAGTTACCTAAGATAAATTATTAAAAAAAAACAACTATCAAAGCTGATTGAAGCCATAAACTAAAAAGCTTTAAGGATAAATTATGACAATTAAGATTTACAGTACTCAAGGCTCGAGGGGAATGAGACCAATATGGACTGCAGAAGAAATGGGTCTAGACTATGAAGTAGAAATGATGCCTTTTCCTCCAAGATTCATGCAACCCGAGTACATGAAAGTAAATATATTGGGGACGATTCCTTATTTGATAGATGGAAAAGCGCGTATGACTGAATCAGTTGGAATTAGCCAATATTTTGTTGATAAATATGGGCCCACTGATCTTAAAGTAAGTGTTGAAGAAGATGACTATGCTTCTTATCTAAATTGGCTTGCGCATTCAGATGCAACCATCACTTTCCCTCAAACGGTTTTTATTCGTTACACATTACAGGAACCAGGAGTCGCTGATAAAGCAGCTGAAGGTTACAGGAGGTGGTTTTTAGCTAGATTGAAACTATTGGAAGCAACTCTAGAAGACAGGGAATATCTTTGCTCAGGTAGATTTACCATTGCGGATATTTGTGTAAGTTATGCCCTCTACTTAGCCAGGTCATTGGGTATTGATGAAGCTTTTAAACCGAATATATTGAGATGGACGGATATGCTTTTTGAACGGGAGGCTTTTAAAAAGATAGAAGCTTACAAATACGATGGTCCCGGACCAGCAGGACCTACCGACTAGGGAATTAAAATGATTCAAACCAAGGCGCTGGTATGCAGTGAGCTAAGCAAAGACATGTCGCACGTCCAGATAAAAACTCTGATGCTATCAGATCCAAAAGATCACGAAGTTCTTATTAAAGTAAAAGCTGCTTCAGTAAATTTTCCTGACTTATTAATGACCAAAGGCATGTATCAGCACAAACCTGAACTTCCATTTGTTCTAGGCATGGAAGGGTCTGGTGTTGTAAAAAAAATAGGGAAAAAAGTAGTCAAAGTAAGAGAAGGAGATGAAATAACTTTTGGAGCAATGGGTAAAGGTGCTTTTTCTGAATACGTGGTTGTTGGTGAAAATAGCGTGGAGACAAAATCATCTCACTTAAGTTTCTCTGAGGCAGCATCTTTTCAAACTGCTTACCTGACTGCCTACGTGTCTTTGGTAAGGCGCGGCAATCTTTTAAAAGGAGAAAATTTATTGGTGCATGGAGCCACAGGAGGTGTCGGTATGGCCGCTGTGCAGCTTGGAAAACACCTTGGAGCAAATGTCATAGCTACCGGTACTTCGCAAAAGAAATTAGAGCACACTCTTAAGTGGGGAGCTGATCACACCATACTTACTCACGTTGATGGAGTGGTCAATTTTAGAAATGAAGTTAAAAAAATAACCGACGGAAAAGGTGCTGATGTTATCTACGACCCCGTTGGAGGAGATGTGTTTGATCACTCCGTTAGATGCATTAACTGGGGCGGAAGAATCTTGGTAGTGGGGTTCGCAAGCGGAAGAATCCCAAATATAGGCATTAACATGCCCCTAATTAAAGGCTTTTCAATTATAGGCGTGCGTGCCGGAGAGTTTGGCAGAAGAAATCCTGAGAAAGGTATTGAAAATAATATTGCTATTCGTAAGTTAGCTGACGAGGGAGTATTAAAGCCTTACGTGTGTAGGGAATTCTCTTTAGAAGAGGCTAAAAAATCAATAGAATTTTTATCGGAGAGAAAGTTAATAGGAAAAGTTGTAATAACGATGGAATAACTAAAAGTTATCGTCCTAATTTTTTGGATAAGGCCTTGAAATACTCCAAATAGCAGGTCTTGGTCTGCCCCCTACCCACTCAAAATGATGGCAAACCATTCCCGGCTCGACGTATTTCGGTCGGCTTATTATTTCGAAGTCTCTCTCCAGACAATAACCGTCTATCTCTTCTTCGGTGTCAGCAATCAGATAGATTCTGCTATTCTCTTTGTCTTTTGCATTAGCGTAAGCTGTCATTAAGTGTATTGTAATTTTTAAATTTAAAAATAGTAAATAAATAATGAAATAAATTGTTACGAAGTTTTTTTACAGTAAATAACTTCGTCTTTCTTTCCCTTATTAGAGTAGTCAACAACTAAGCTCATCTTATTAATCTTTAGCAACGGAATCAGTTCGGTCTCAGAGGAGTCGATATATTGACCAATTTCATAATGACTGTCGGTCTCTTTCAATTGCATTTGTAATTGACTTCTTTTAAACAACTGAACAACTTTCTTAGATCCGGTTCCAATTTGCAATGTATACAGCACATCTCTTTTATCAGTCCAATTGTTTAGTTTTGAGCAATCAAGAACAATAAATTCAGAGTAAATCTTTGAAGAAAGAAGAAACATTAAAGACAATGAGATGTACTTCATGATCCTTCAAACATAAAAAATAGTCACTGCCAGATACAACAATGATGGAGCCATCAAACAACCAAGGCCGGTGTAAAAAGTAGCAGTCATTGCTCCGTAAGGAACTAGCTTAGGATCAGTTGCTGCTAATCCTGCTGCAACTCCACTGTTCGTTCCCATCAATCCTCCAAATATCATGGCTGATCTTGGATTATTCAATCCGACGTATTTTGCAACAAAAGGTGTTGTTATCATAACCAATATGGATTTTATTAAACCGGCTGCAATGCTGAGAGCCACCACTTCAGAAGAAGCATTTAGAGCACTACCTGTGACGGGTCCTACTACAAATGTAACGGTGCCAGCACCTATGGTGGTAATACTTACGGCATCCGAATAGCCAAAAGCTATTGCCGTAACAGCGCCAACAAAGAAAGAAAGAATGACACCTATGAACAAGGAAAGAATACCTGCGGCACCAGCTTTTTTTAACTCTTCTAACCTTACTCCGTAAGCCGTTGCCACAATAGCAAAATCTCTGATCATGGCGCCTCCCAGAAGTCCTATTCCTGAGAAAAATGTAATATCTGCTAAACCATTCTTACCGCCAGTAATAAAACCTCCTAAGTAGGCAAGAACTAAGCCCAGCATGATTGCTATAGCAGAACCATGGAATTTACCATCGGAGAATTTATCTGAAAGAAAATAAGAAACCCAGACCACTACTCCAACAAAAACAAATGCTGTGATGAGTCCATTTTTTACTAAAACAGATTCTAAAAGATCCAGAAAATTCATTTATTTCTTAACTTGCTTAGTAACGGAATTAAAAGAAAGGAGAAGAAAACTGCAATTCCTCCTGCCAATAGAGCTATAAAACCGCCGTCCAATGCTCCAATAACATTTTGTTTAGCTGCCATTGCAACCACTATGGGAATATAGATCGCGCTCCAGAAATGAATTCCTCTTTCGGTAATTTCTCCTAGATTAAAAGATTTTTTTAGATAGTTTGAAAGAAAAATCAATAAGAGCATGGCAATACCTATGCCTCCTATGTTTGCTTCTATTCCTATCAGGCGTCCTAAAAGTTCTCCAAGAATAATTCCTACAAGCATGCAAAATGCCAGTAAAGCTACGCCATAAATTACCACTGTTATTTCTTAATCTGTAGAAAAGGCAAGTAAAACATTACCTGACATCTGACCATGCGTGGCATAGCCACTATTAATAAACACCCAGTCATCAACAATAACAGCGCCTGCTGCATCTATGGAGCCTCCTACAGCTGGAAAACTATTTACAGTATTAAAAGATTTCAAGGTATCAAATTCCCATAACTTGGAACCGTCTTGTGTGGAATGAGCAGAAAACCGTCCGTCAAGAGCTCCAGCAAATAAAATATCTCCTGTTACGGACACAGGTGCTGAGAAACCTGTAAAACATTTTCCTTCACCAGATGCGGATTCCCTGTCTTCACAAACATTATCTAATTTATACGACCAGATAATATCTCCCGTGTTTATATCTAAACCATAAAGTCCTGGTCTCTTTTCCCAATCATAAGTCCTGCCAACTTCCCGGTCAGCAACCGGAACAAATAACTTGGTGCCATCAGAGGCCATTCCAAAATGAATACCTCCCAAGGTTCCTCCTCTCCCTACCCTAGTTTTCCATTTAATTTTTCCTGTATTACTGTTCAAGCCAAAAACCCAACCTGATTTCTGCCCAGCCAACAAAATGTCTTCTCCATTTGAAGTCTTCGATTGTATGACCGAGGCGCCAAAATCAAAATCAGGGCCATCTTCGTCCGGGCAACTCAGTCTCTTTACCAAAGGAATTTCACACGCCACGTTATGAGCATCTCCAGCAAGAGTCTGCGTTGACCAAATTCTATTTCCCGTTTCTAAATCTATACTAATAATGGCGTCACTGAATTCAGAAGCCGGTGACTGAGTGCTCTGACCAGTCCCAAAGAATACCCTCTTGTTCACGAGATCAACACCCGGTGCATTCCAAACCGCTGCTCCTGCTGGAGCGAATTTCTTAGTTCGGGTTACAAAAACTTTACCTACGTACTTGGCTTCTTCTAAAACTCTGTGGCTCCATATAATGTCTCCGGTTTTAGCATCCAGAAGAGCCACTCCTCCACTACTTTTACAACATTCATGTTTTGGATTAATCGGCGCAACAGTCTCTATGGTTGAAAGCGGAACCACCAACCTTGAACCAACCAAAATAGGTGATGCAGATGCCGTGCTCCATTCCGTTTCTTTAGGTATATTAACTTTCCATATTAATTGACCGGTGATTGCATCTATTTTGTACGTGCCAAAATCAGAATCAATCAAATAGATGGAATCTTTCATGTTGGTGTCAAAGGCTGGAGAATTTCTTAAACGACCCGCAGATGTAAAAGTCCAATGAACACAGCCTGAGTTCTTATTTAAGGCATAAGTCGTGTCTCCGGCACTAATAAATATAACAGACCCTACTGCAACCGGCTGAGCTCTTGGGTTCTTAGTTCTTAAACCAAAACTCCATTTCAATTTTAACTTATCTATATTACTGGAATTGATAGTCGAAGAAGCTTGGTTTCTTGAATTGGAAGGGTCGTGACCCCAACTAGTCCACTGAGAGCCTTCTTCGAGGTCATCAGCATTAAGTTTCATGCTGCAGTAAACTAGCTCTTCGCCATTTTCATAAGCATCTCCTTTTGTTAAGTAGTCAGCTATTTTTGATTTTTCTTCAAATGTTAAATTCTCGGCTTGAGTTTTCATCTTACCTTCTGAGATGATACGAAACATTTCATTTGCAGTGAGATAAGACATTGCTTTTAAGCTGATTAAGTTTAGATCAGGATTGCCGTGGCAAGATGCACAATTCTCTTGCGCTAACTCTTTGCCGCCTTCAGCTTGAACAGTCATCAAGGAAAAGGTAGTTAAAAGAAGAGGAAATAAAACTAATAAGATTTTTTTCATATAAAACTATACGCCCTGCAAAGATAATAACGCTTATTTAGGATTATTAAATGTATTTAGTAATTCATTATTCATTCCAATTCATGCATCTAAGGAAGCATAGAGCATAAAAAGTGTCATTAAGACTCCGATCAGGATAATTGCTTTCCTGGTTAATTCTTTAGAAAGACGTTGAGTTAATTTAGCTCCAAGATACCCTCCGAAAGTAGATAAGATCATCATGGATAAAGCTAAAGGCCATTTTACTAAACCACTTACAGCAAAGAAAATAACTGAGACTAAAGTAAGGATAAATGACATGAGCGATTTAAGAGCAATAGTTTGAGACAAGTTGGTGGATGGATTGAGAGATAAAACAGCCAGAAGTGCTATACCCAAACCCCCATTAAAATAACCCCCGTAACCCCCCACAAGGAACACACTGGCTGAAGGTATAAATTTATTACTACCTAAACTTTTGGTGGCTCTATTGGTTAAGTAAGGACTTAAAATAAACAATACGGTGGCTATCAAGATAAGCCATGGCGCTAAATTAAGAAAAACACTGTTTGGTGTTTTAACTAAAAGGAAGGCGCCAATAATCGAAGCAATGGTCACCAAGACCAATAGCTTAGTCAAATACATTTTATCGACTTCTTTAAAAATATCCTTGTAGCCGAAAGCCGCGCCTAAATAACCCGGTAGCAACGCCGATGCGCTAGTTGCATTGGCAGCGATCGGAGGAACACCGATGAAAATCAAAGATGGCAGAGTCAAGAAAGTACCTCCTCCAGCAAGTGCGTTAAGCATTCCTGCAAAAAAGGCTGCGATGCCAATTAATAAATAATTACTGATCCAAAGTGATTCCATGATCTCCAGAAATATTATAAATTTTTTAGCGACGAGTTTCAGGTAATTGTATATTTATCCAATAATATGTCATGCTTGGAAACTAAGACTTAAAAGGGGATTAAAAATGAAGAAATTCATGATATTAATTTTATGTTCTAGTTTTTCTTATTTATCTTCAGACGATGAAGATTTTTCATATACATACCTTGAATTAAGTGCCGTTCAGGCGGAAAACACCGGTTATAACGTTACCGCCTCTTTGGGTCTGCCACTTTCTCTTTACCTGAAAGCAAGTCTGAATGATAAAGAAATTGATCTAAATGGAGACGTTTACCAAAAATCAGGATCTGTTGTTTCTATTGGAACCCATGTTTCCGTTGCAGACCTTCTTAAAAACGTCACCAAAGATGGATTTTCATTTAATTTTGCTAGATTCATGGATTTTTATGCCGAACTAGGAGCAAATAAATGGGAATTAGAAGATCTTTTAGGCAAAACAGAAGAAGGAACTGATGCTTACCTTCAAGGGGGCATAAGACTCGGTGACTCTGACGGCTGGGAATTAAGTCTTTACATGGAAAATACTAAAGTTGCAGAAGTTGATACATATGAAGTTTGCCCAATAAGTGGCTCCTGCTATACGGATGTTGATTACACGCTGTCCGAAGAAACTGACAGTACTATGGGTATTAAATTTGTGAACAACTTCAGAGAGAATATGTCATTTAGTGTGAACTTGGACAATAATGATAGCGCGGGTTCAACGGCCTCTCTTGGAATAAGATTTAGGTTATAAAAGAACTTAACCCATTCCTTCCACTATAACAACATGCCTTTCTGAGGATTCTTTTGAGTACTTAAGAGCCTCAGCATATTCATCTGAGTTGTAAGCATTTAAAGCATCTTCCATCGAATCAAATTCAACTAAAACTGTCCTTTCGTAAGGACCGCCTTCCAATTCCACTTGTTGACCCGCTCTAACTAAAAACCTTCCACCAAATTTTTCGATAGCAGGTCCAGCCAGTTTTGCGTAATCACCATATACTTCTGAATCCGTTACGTGGCACCTGTTTATCCAATACCCCTTCATTGGTGTCTCCTGTGCTTAATTAAAATCATTTTAATCGTCTTCCCACATCATGTTTACCGACATGGAAGATGTAAGGTTCGTAATTTTATATTTCTTATTCTTATTTACCAAAGGCTCGTATCTTGTTCGCTTAGTTAAAGCTTTTAAATAATTCAAAGCATCCTTACGGTTAAATTCTCCTTCAACTTTCAAAATATTAATATCTGTTAATTTACCCTTCTTAGATATTGAATATGTATAATCAAAAGAGCTTTTTCCTGTTGGTGAATTGCCAGGAACCTCGTAGGCTTTAGCAACTTTAATTGGTGTACAAAACATCCGCTTACATATCATTTCATTGTTTTTATTTTCTTCATTCCAAACCTTCATTGAGCAGTCTCCTTTGTTACAAGTAAGACATGTTTGAAACGCAGAATCTCTATGTTTCAGAACCTTGGTTAAAAGATCCGCGCTCATAGCAACCTTATGATTGCATGACATCGGTTTCGTGTTATCTGACGCTATTAATCCAGAAAAAGAAAGAAAGAAAACAAACAGGACTGAGATAAATTTATACATAAATATTGCTAATCTAATTAATTATTTCAAATTTCAACACACTTCCTTCACTGCCAACAATCTTAACTTCTGTTCCGGCTTCACAATCTTCACCTTCTGCCAACCAGGTTGTGTCACCCACTTTTAATTTTCCCCTGCCATTGTCTACTGCTTGTTGAACAGTTGCATTCCTTCCCACCAGAGACAAAGTTCTTTGATGTAGAATCACATCTTCTTCAGGTTTAGTTTTATTTAAATAGAATCCTAAATACAAACTAGGCGGCATTGAAAGAACAAACATAATTAATTCTGCCTTAAGAGAAAGATCAAGAATTAAGTCCGTAGTTCCGACTAAAACGGCCGCCAAAGAGAGCCATATAAAAAAAGTTGTAGGTAGGATCAATTCTAGAAGAGCTAAGAATAAGGCTATCAAAAACCAAGCCCAAGCACCTAAAGAAAGAAAGTAACCTATAATCATCAACTCTCCTCAGATTCTTTACTGAAGGCTTCTTTGGTTAGTTCGGCTATACCCGCTATAGAACCTATAACACTTGCTGCCTCTAAAGGCATGAGGATAACTTTTTGATTATCAGCTGAGGCTATTTCCTTAAGAGCACCAACGTAATCTTTGGCAACAAAGTAATTAAGTGCGCTGAGCTCTCCTTCGGCTATAGCCGTGCTTACTGATGCCGTAGCATTAGCTTCGGCTTCAGCGAGCCTTTCTCTTGCTTCTGCTTCCCTATAGGCAGCTTCTTTCTTACCTTCAGCCTCTAGTATGGCAGCTTGTTTAGTTCCTTCAGCTTCTAGGATTTCTTTTTGTCTTGTTCCTTCAGCCTCCAGTACCACAGCTCTCTTTTCTCTTTCAGCAGTCATTTGCAAAGACATTGCATCCACAATGTTTTGAGGAGGACTTATTCCTTTGATTTCGACACGCGTTACTTTCACACCCCATGGCTCCGTTGCTTCGTCTATAACGCCCAATAGTTTTTGATTGATAGAGTCTCTATTGGATAGAACATCATCTAGAGACATACTACCTACAACCGTTCTTATATTGGTTTGTCCTAAATTTTGCTGCGCATTAGCAAGATTACTAACAGCATAAGCAGCTTTCTCAGCTTCTAAAACTTGATAAAAAAGAACAGCATCCACCTTCACTTCGGCATTATCTTTAGTAATAACACTTTGTTCGGCAATGTCTAAAACTTGCTCCATTACATTAACTCTTTGATCAATGGCTTCAATAAAGGGGATTAGAAAATTTAACCCAGGTGACATAATTCCATTAAATCTCCCAAACCTAGTTTTTGTGTAATTAAATCCCTGAGGCACAAACTTTATGCCTGACCAAAGAACAAAAATTCCAACCAAGGTAAATAGGATGCTAAAAATAAGACTTCCTGACATTTCCATAACTCTCTCCGTAGTTTTCCTTTTTAAAAACTAAATTTAATACTACTTTAGTTCGTAGACTAAGTCACTCGGGCAGAGCAACTTAACGAGAACTTCCTTAACTTCCAAAAATTTGATTACCCTTTATAGAGCAATCTTTTGGCGTGCAAAAGAGGCTCAGTGTAACCACTCGGCTGGGATCTGCCTTTTATCGCTAAGTCACATGCAGCTGAGAAAGCTATTCCATCATAGCTTGGGGCCATATTAACGTACTCAGGATCGCCTGAATTTTGACCATCCACAACAACTGCCATCTTTTTCATTGACGCCATGACTTGCTCTTCAGAACAAAGGTTATGGTGCAGCCAATTTGCTATGTGTTGACTGGAGATTCTGCAAGTTGCCCTGTCCTCCATTAAACCCACGTTATTTATATCAGGCACCTTAGAACAACCCACGCCTGCATCTACCCACCGAACAACGTAGCCCAGAATGCCTTGGGAGTTATTGTCCAATTCATTTTGAATCTCTTCTTCTGTTAAAGAACTTGGGTCTTCCATTACAGGAATAGTCAGTATGTCATCGAGGCTGGCCTTTTCTCTGGACTGTAAGATTTCTTGTTGTTTGCTTACCGATACTTGATGGTAATGAATGGCATGAAGAGTTGCAGCTGTGGGTGAAGGAACCCAAGCACAATTTGCTCCTGCCTCCGGATGCATTGCTTTATTCTCGTACATAGCCAACATTTCATCTGGCATTGCCCACATTCCTTTTCCTATTTGAGCTTTTCCTTTAAATCCTGATTCCAAACCTATGTCAACATTCCAATCTTCATAAGCAGAGATCCACGGCTGCTGCTTCATGTCAGCTTTTGGAATCATTGGTCCAGCTTCCATGCTTGTATGAATCTCATCACCGGTTCTATCAAGAAAACCTGTATTGATAAAAATAACTCTATCCTTGGCAGCTCTAATGCATTCCTTTAGGTTAACTGTTGTTCTTCTCTCTTCATCCATGATTCCTACTTTGACAGTTAGAGGTTTTATATCTAAGGCATTTTCAATTGCCAAGAATAAGTCACAAGTAAATTGAACTTCTTCCGGTCCATGCATCTTTGGCTTCACAATATAAACACTGCCAGTTCGAGAATTCTTAAAGGGGCCTTTACTCTCTAAATCATGTTTTGCGATGCAAATGGTGAACATGGCATCCAATATCCCTTCAGGAATTTCTTTTCCATTGCTATCTATTACAGCGGGGTTTGTCATCAAATGGCCAACATTCCTAACCAAAAGAACACTTCTGCCAGGTAGAGTAAATACTTCATTTTTTTGATTAATATATTCTCTATCGGGATTCAAAGATCTTGTCATCTTAGTTCCGCCTTTCATAAAAGACTCACTCAGATTTCCCTTCATTAAACCCAACCAATTCCTGTAAACCAATGTTTTATCTTCGGCATCTACAGCTGCAACTGAATCTTCACAATCCTGAATGGTTGTCACTGCAGATTCCAGCAAAACATCTTTGATTCCTGCCGGGTCATCCTTACCAATTGAATCTTCATTATTAATCTGAATTTCTGCATGTAAGTTATTGTTTTTTAACAATATTCCAGAAGGATTTTCTGCATCACCAAGGTAACCCATAAATTGATTAGTATCTGACAGAGAAACCTTAGATTGATTTGATAAGGTTATTTCAAGAGAGCCGTCATTAATCTGAAAAGCCGTTATGTCCTGATAAATTCCGTTGGTTAATGGAGCCATTTCATTTAAAAAGTTTTTAGAGAAATCAATAACTTTGTCTCCCCTTATAGGATTATAAGCTCCGCCTTTATCAGCTCCTCCCTCTTCAGAAATTACATCCGTTCCATAAAGTGCGTCATAGAGACTGCCCCACCTGGCATTAGCAGCATTTAGAGAAAATCGGGCGTTCATGACGGGAACCACCAACTGAGCTCCAGCTATGTCTTTTATTTCAGGATCGACATCGGAAGTGTTAATTTCAAAAGAATCGCCCTCTTCCAACAAGTAACCAATATCTATTAAGAATTGTTTGTAAGACTCACTGTCATGTGGCTGTCCTTGTCTTTCAATGTGCCATTGATCTATTTGCATTTGCAAAGACTTTCTTGTGGAAAGAAGCTCAGTATTTCTCGGTCCAAACTCTTTTAAAACTGACTCAAGAGAAGACCAAAATTGATCAGGATCAACAGCAATTCCATCAATAACTTCATTTCTTAAGAAATCATCAAGTTCTTTTGCTACGGTTAATCCGCCATAATTAACTGAGTCTGTCATTTCTTATTCCTTATTATTGGTATGCTTTAAATTAAAAAATATTCTAACAGCGAATTGCTAAGCATTACTAAAATATTAACTCTTCTTGCAGAATATTTTGATTCTTTTTTTTTATTATTGAGATAGCATATGGAAATTAAAGTTAAAAAATATAAAAGGATTCACTATGCCAGCTATCAACGAAGTCTCCAGTTTAGAAAATCATTCTAATATTGCCGTTCTTACCCTGAACTCTCCTCCTGTAAATGCGCTTTCGGCCAACGTTAGAGAAGGATTGCATGATGGAGTAAAAAGTGCGATTGAAGATACCGACGTAGACGCGATAGTAATAATCTGCGAAGGCAGGACTTTCATAGCAGGAGCCGATATAACCGAATTTGGTCAAGCCCCTAAAGGACCTTCTCTGTATGACGTCCAAGACATGATTGAGAATTCAACAAAGCCTGTGGTTGCTGCCATTCACGGAACTGCCTTGGGCGGCGGCTTGGAAGTGGCTTTAACTTGTCACTATCGCATAGCCGTGCCTTCAGCTAAATGCGGATTACCGGAAGTTAATTTAGGACTTCTTCCGGGCGCTG
>Ga0209425_10000205_pt1 | contig 70403 bp, 65 predicted proteins | sample COG_05_FD_184749 | JGI IMG/M metagenome (GOLD analysis project Ga0209425, IMG submission 184749) | Pelagic Microbial community sample from North Sea - COGITO 998_met_05 (SPAdes) (version 2) | ecosystem: Environmental > Aquatic > Marine > Neritic zone/Coastal water | place: Helgoland, sampling...
AACACCCGATATACTTATGATTTATTATTTTGAAAAATCCTAAGGGGCACTAGAGGGACAATTTAAATTTAAAAAACAACTCTATGGGTTAACTTTGGGCATAACGTTAACTACAATCCTACCCCTTAGATTCTTGCCAACCTGATAAAATTGATTGTTTTTGCTTCGCGTAATCAACCCCGGAAAAAGACAACCTAATTGGATATAAACCTTGGTTAATCTGCTCCGTGAGGCAAAGATACGAGCTAGCCATCCCAACTAAAACTGTAAGCCCACGATCATCTTCATTAAGCACATCAAACAACCCGACAAGATCCACCTTATCCGTTTCAGTAATTTCAACTGAATATCTGTGATGGACGTCAACCAAATTGGAAACCCCGATAGGCAGCCTTGAAAGGACCTCGTCAATTCCTTCAAAATCACTGAGCAAACCCGGGCACGGTTTCATCATACATTTGATCTCATCAATAAACGCCTTAATCTTATGCCCAAAATTTCTTGAGGTTAACGCCGCCTTTATTTTCTCCTCGCTCGGCTCACCATGAAACTTCAATAACACATAAATTGCCTTTATTGCACACTCGCATGCCATTCTAAACTCAACAACAATCTTAATTTTTAATGATGGTGTCACATCGAGATTCGCAAGCTTTTTTGAGAGGAGGTAAAACATATACTGGAAATCAAGTGCATCTTGATAGTATGAAGACGCATATTTTTTACTTGCCTGTGTGAGCATCATTTTGTCACCCATATAACCCTCCATAAATATAACGCTCCACAATGGTAGCACTGTTTACAATAGTTGTATTGAACTGTGGTTTGCCCACCCTAACTGCCCCACAAGTGCCCCACGCAGACACAGCAAAGCCTTACCATGCTTGCGGTAACGATGTAATTAACTGTTTTTTAAAGGGTTTTTGTATGCCAACAAGAGGAGTCGAACCTCTGACCTACTGATTACGAATCAGTTGCTCTACCAACTGAGCTATGTCGGCATTGAAGAGCGTGTGCAATTATAGGCAGAAGCTGAATTTTTGGCAAGAGATTGATTTCTGGGTTCAAACTGATCGCACGAGCGGCTAGCGGACGCAAAAGAGAAGTGATAGAATTCGACAACGTGAACAAACCAAGGAGCGCGCATGCACGCACAACTCTTCACCAATAATCAAAATTCAGAATTCAAACAGAGAAAAATCTCCACAATACAACCTATCTTTCAAGCCCACTCAAGCATGCAAACCTTGCTAGAAGGAATTAAAGAATCCCTTAAAGAACTTCCAAACGTACAACTAGCCTTAAACAGGCAAAACTCAATCACCCTAAGCTCACACATGAAAAAAGCGAACTCGACACAGAGCTTAGAACAGATGGCATAGAACCCTTAGCCGCTGTAGATGAGTACGCGCCACACTTAAGCAGATTAATTCTATCACTAGGAATAACACCCCACGAATCTGGAAAAAAATTTCACAACTCGATGCACACCGAGATTACCTGCTCATCAAAAGCGTGACAGGCATGAGAATTAGCGTTCGCCAAACAACTGATAAAGATTTTCCGCTTACCCTCGAATTTAATAGATCAGGATACTCAAGTGGATTTCGCCATCTCGAACTACTCAAAAAAGTTCTGCGCGAGCTGCGAAGCAATGGAATTATCCAACCTCTACTAAAACCAGATGCGCTCAAGACAATAGACCCATAACCCACGCCAACAGAAAAAATAATCATGCGCGCGCGATAAAAAGTCGCTAGGCAAATCGAAATATCATTGACGAAAAAACGAAGATAACTTATAATTAACTTTCTTCACGCACCCCTATTCAAATTTAAAATCAAAATCAAATCTTATGCTAAACAACAAACACGATGACGTCGTTCAATTGATCGATGACGTCTTACAGTTGGCGGTTGAAAAACGCGCCTCCGATATCCACATCGAACCCACAACGAGTGGGTGCCGAACTCGTTTTCGAGTCGATGGATTATTGGAATGCACAAACAATATTCCGAACGGGTTTAAAGATAGATTGATCACGCGCTTAAAAATTCTGTCCAACCTCAATATTGCAGAAACAAGGCTCCCGCAAGATGGCCACCTCCACTTTACACATGAAAAACGATCCATCAACTGCAGAATCAGCACCTGTCCAACAATTCACGGCGAAAAAATTGTGCTGCGCATACTCTACGATAAACCAACGCAAATCAATATTGAAAACCTAGGATTGCTTGATTCGCAACTCTCTATCGTTAAGAAAAATCTATCAAAACCTCAGGGCCTCATTCTAGTTACTGGACCAACAGGCAGCGGAAAAACAATTTCGCTTTACAGTTTTTTAAAACACATTAATACGAATACAAAAAACATCGTCACAATCGAAGACCCTGTTGAAATTATCATTAACAATATCAATCAACTCGGCATCAATCTAAAAGCAGGACTCACCTTCGCCAAGGCCTTGCGTGCCTTCCTGAGACAAGACCCCGACATTATCATGCTTGGAGAAATACGCGACTCTGAAACAGCACAAATCGCTATACGCGCTGCCTTAACAGGTCACTTGGTGCTATCAACGCTGCACGCCAATCATGCCATTGACGCAATCACTCGACTCACCTCCCTTGGCATTAGCCCAATCAACGTTAGTAGCTCACTTCAACTTGTCATTGCTCAACGACTAATTCGAAAAATACACAAAAAAACCTTCCAAGGTCGAACGGGGATTTTTGAATGCTTACACATTAATGAAAAAAGTCGATTTCAAATTACAAACAGTGAAACCATCTCAAACAATAACCTAACCACACTACGCCAAGCAGCAAAAGTGAAGATAGGGCAAGGAATCACAACCCAAGAAGAAACAGAGCGAGTCTTAAACTATGATAATGAATAATGAATTTAATATCACACAAACCAATAAACAATTTAATGCTGCAGAAATATTGTCTGAACTCGGCACTATGCTAAAAGCGGGCATCCCCCTACTCTCTGCCATCACACTTCTGTCAAAAAACAGCAGCAAGCCCTGCTTACTAAGCAATATCGCTTATGATTTAAAAAACGGAATACCGTTGAGTGTTGCCTGCTCATACCACCCAGCACAGTTCGACAAGCTCACCTGCCAGTTTATTCTGTTAGGAGAAAAAACCGGTAACCTTGACACTCTAGTGAACCATGCCGCTCAATTAATCAAAAAAAAAGAAAAAACCAAAAAAGATATTTTTAATGCTTTAACTTATCCCGCCATCATATTATGCGTAGCCCTACTCATGATCACCTTTATGCTAATTTTCGTCCTGCCGCGTTTTGCCTCAATTTTTGAAAGCATGGGTGCAGAACTTCCTCTAGCAACCCAATGGCTTATCAGTCTATCCAGTGCGTGCAAACTAATAGCGCTCCCGTTTGTTTCAATAATCTTGGTTTTTAGAAAACAGCTCTATGCTTGCCTTTTAAAAACAACGAAACGCTACCCCCCATTTAATTCACTCTGGAAACAATGCTACCAACTGCACTTCATTCGCATCCTGGCATATTGTCAACGCGCCGGTATCGACTTACACACAACATTAACACTTGCTATCGAATCCTCTGTTGACTCATATTTTTTAAAATATATCACCGATATTAGAAACGAGATCACTCTAGGGTATTCACTAAGTGATGCATTAACTCAACAACAACTCTTCTCCCAAAAAATCATCGAACTCATTAAAATCGCCGAAGCCTCAGGTGAGCTAGACACAACATTGATCAACATAACAACAGAGCTTGAAGAAAAACAGAGCGACCTCTTCTCCCACTTGAGTAAACTCGTAGAACCTGTAATCATGATCATTCTCGGGGTTTTCATGGGTGGAATGGTTATCAGCCTCTACCTCCCTGTGTTTAAAATGGGAGACATTCTCTAATGATGGATATTATCAACACAATTCAAGAAACCACTTGGTTATACCTTACTTGGGTTGCTCTGATCAGCCTAGTTGTCGGCAGCTTTTTAAACGTTGCTATTCATCGACTCCCCATCATGATGGATAGAGAAAGCCATGCTTTTTGTCATGAATTTTTAAAACTCAAAGGCCCACTTCCTGCCGAGCTCTCAAAACGATTCGATTTAATACTCCCCCTCTCCCACTGCCCAAAGTGCAAAGCCAATGTAAAACCCTGGCACAACATCCCACTGATTGGCTACATAATGCTTAAAGGTCGCTGCGCTTCATGTGAAACCCACATTTCACCGCGCTATTTTGGGGTTGAGCTCTTGACCGGCGTTACCTCTGTCTTTCTTGCCTGGCATTTCGGTTTCTCCTGGACAGCCTTGGCTGCGCTCTTCTTCAATTGGTCGCTCATCGCACTACTATTTATCGATCTTGATCATCAACTGCTCCCCGACACCTTAACACTGTTTTTACTTTGGGTCGGCCTCATCGCCAGCGCCTTTCACCTCTTCATCAGCAGTGAAGCTGCAATTCTTGGCGCTGTTGCGGGATATCTTGTTTTCTGGGTTATCGCCAATGTGTTTAAGTGGGTAACCAAAAAAGACGGTATGGGATACGGGGACTTCAAACTCCTAGCCGCCCTAGGCGCTTTCTTAGGCTGGCAAAGCCTACCACTAGTCGTCTTCATTTCCGCGTTTGCAGGGCTCATCGGAACGCTTAGCTGGGCCGCCATCACACGAAAAAATCTCCGCGGCATTCCACTCCCGTTTGGCCCCTATCTCGTGCTTGCAGGCTGGATTGGGCTCTTGTGGGGTGATAAAATCACAAACTACTACCTCAACAGCACAGGAGCCTTCTAAACATGCTAGTCATTGGCCTCACAGGCGGTATCGGTAGCGGTAAAACCACTGCAGCTAATCTCTTTGAAAAAAAGAACATCACTGTCATTGATGCAGATAAAATTGCTCGCGAACTGGTTTTCATCGATACGCCCGCTTACCAACAAATTTGCGCGCACTTTGGAAGCAACGTACTGACTGAATCGAAAAGAATTGATCGTAAAAAGTTGGGTAAACGCATATTCCAAAACGAAGCTGACCGTAAATGGTTGGAAAGCTTACTTCACCCCCTTATCCGCAACGAGATGGAAATCGCGCTTAAAGCCAGCTCATCTCAATACGCTATACTCGTCATCGCCCTATTACTTGAAACCGAGAAAAATCCTCTCGTAGATCGCATCCTAGTGATTGACGCCCCAATTGAGCTTCAACAAAAACGAACTCAATCACGCGATAATCGCCTGCTCGACGAAATCAACGCAATAATTTCAACTCAAATTGACCGACAAGCACGACTCGACGAAGCCCATGACATCATTCAAAACGACGGTACGCTCGAACATTTGCAAACACAAGTCGATAAACTGCATGAGGAATACGTGAAACGCGCAGAAAGCGAAAACCACCTCCCCTCCTAAAAAAACCGCCTTGAGCCCGTAGGCACCAAAGGACGACCTGCTGCTTATCAAATTAAATGGCCAAGCTAAATCGTTAACTAGGTTTGATACCGCACTTTAACCAGCAATGTGGTTAATTAGAACATATGCAATAACACCAACAAGCAGGCTTAACAATAATTGACGCTTCCACAGTTGTATAACAACCACAACAAGCAAGGCTATCACGGCAAGGAGAGCAAACGGCGGGCTCATAAAACTTTTAATGCCAACCTCATAGATTACCAACAACATCATAATGTATGCAGGCAAGTGCCTCCCTATCATTTGTAAGGTCACATTTGATTTGAGCGTTTTTGTGAAAATGAATGGCAATGCACGCGTAAACGCAATCATTAAAAATAACAAGCCAATTGTCAGCCAAAAATATGATGCATCAAACATTCGCTGGCCCCCTCACCTTTTCAAAAAAAAATTGTGATAATTGAAAAGAGAATCGCTAACAAGAAATATTGTGCTGGCCAGATAAAATATGCAATCACCATACAAAGGATAGGTGCAACAATGGCATGCCACTGCCGACTTTTTAAAAAAAAACCAACAACCACCGTCATAAAAAATGCTGGCAAAACAAATTTTAGCGCATCAAATTCCGGTATCCAACAAGACATTACTGCACCCAAAAAAGTCCCCGCTACCCAGTAGACAAAATTGAGCAGAGAAACAGAGAGACAGAACTTAATATCATTCAAGCCCTGCTTAGGCGGATTCGCCGTTAGGATTGCATAGGTTGCATCAACCAATGTAAACACCAAAACACTTTTAGCAAGCCAACCCGTTTTGTAGCGATCCAGAAAACTCAATCCGTAAAAGGCATTTCGAAAAGCGATAAAAACAGTCGCAATAATCACGGCGAACACCGTGGCGTGCTCCGACATCATGCTTAACGCAACAAATTGAACGCTACCCGCAAACACGATCGCACTAATCAGTGGCGCTAAATACCAAGCAAATCCAGAGTGCGTAAAAATTACGCCGTATACAACGCCTATAGAAAAATAGGCGAAAAAAATTGGAACAGTCAAGCGCAATGCTAAGGTCAACTCTTCACTAATAAGCTGTTAAATTTTATTCATTAATTGCCTTACACATTAGAAACAGGGTTCAAAATAAACTAAGAAGACGAAAAAAACCAGGGGCACCTCATATATGGTACCCCTCACCTTTCTACTGTCTAGCTCTAACGCCGTAACTTGGATCGGATCGCTTACAGGCAATGGATCGATGCCAATGACAACATTCAAAAAAACGGTACGCTCGAACATTTGCGAAAACAAGTCGATAAACTGCATGAGGAATACGTGAAAATCGCACAAAGCCAAAACCACCTCCCCTCCTAACAGATAAACCCATTGTTTCATCTGACTATTTGTGGGAACATTAGCCTTTATATTAGGAAAATTGGCGACCACGATATGGAATCAGACTACATCACTTACGAGCAACCCCTCTCTGAACATATGCGTGTTTGTTTACGTCTAGAACAACTCTTTGACAAGATTAGCGCACTAAAACCCGATCTCTCTCCCTGGAACACCCAGGTCTTAATGGCTTCCTTAGTTGATATCCTGATCATTTTAGATCGACCTGATCTTAAATCAAAACTCACAAAAGCCCTCAGCAGACTCTTAGAAAAACTCTCCCCACTTCAAAACGCAAACAGCATTGACCAAGATTACTTAGGCTCTCTCATCGCACAAATCGATGACTTACTCACCCATCTCATCAACACCAACGGAAAGATTGCTCAATCACTGCGTGACAACGAATTGCTGAGCGCCCTCAAACAACACCACAGCACCTTAGGTGGCCCATCTTGCATGGACACGCCGTCTTACTACTACTGGCTACAACTTCCTAAAGAACAACGCTCATACGATATTAACAACTGGCTTGAAACACTAAAACCCATAGAAAATATTACCGACATGCTCTTGCAACTCGCCAGAGGCAGCAAAGACCCAATGCAAAAAGTCGCTGAAAATGGATTCTATCACCAAGTGCTAAACCCCAAAGAAAACTTGGGGCTCATCAGAATCACGCTACCCAAAGCGGTTGAAGCCTACCCTGAAATTAGCGTCGGACCTCACCGAGTCAATATTCGTTGGTACGCCCCTAAATCAGATGATCGCTCAGCACCCATCGAGTTTGACATACCGTTTGAAATCACGTGCTGCAATTAATAATCAACATTAATCATGGATGAAATCAAGATAGAAAACATTTTTCAAAGGTTACCCGAAAAACCTACGAAAAATGAAATCTTTGAGACATTACTTGAAAACAACTCGCTAAAAATTCAAAGAATCATCAGCACAGGTCAAACAACCCCCGAAGGGGAATGGTATGACCAGGTTACTGATGAATGGGTTATACTGCTTCAGGGCTGCGCTGTTTTAACATTTGAAAATGCTGCTGATATTAAATTAAACCCCGGTGACCACCTCCTCATAAAAGCACATAAAAAAACATCGCGTATCTTGGGTGAATCCAGATGAGACCTGCATTTGGTTAGCTTTGCATATTCAACCTCTATAATCAAAACCCTCCTTATTTACCTCTAAAAAAACCACGGTTTTTCGCCGGTCTATCTTTTGCTTCAACATCATCATTCTCAACACTCGCGGTTTGCTGATTGAAATCCTTAATCGTTTTGGCTGACACTTTCTGATAAACCATCACCAAAGCGACTACCACTGAAACAGCAATCGCCGCTGCTGCAAATGCCGCTGCAGCGGGTGGGCATAGCATGGTGGCCACAATTGAGCAGCCAAGCGCGATTGAAAATCCCGCCGCAACAACGCCCATGTCACACCTTTTGGATTCTAATAATTTTATCTTCTCATCTAAGACCGTAGTGTAATCATTTGGATTTGTTAGAGCATGCTGTTCGCCAATTGATGCTTTTTTCAATTCCTTAAGCTGGTGAATCTCCAGACTCAACTTACACACTTTCAGCAGTGACAAAAAAATATAAGCGCCCGCTAAGATTTGCGTTGCAGCAATCATTGATATCATTCCCGCCCATACCAAAGCAGACCCTGCGCAAAGCGGCGCATACGTCGCCATACGAATCCACCGGTCATCTTTTCTAAGCGCCGCCAGAGCTCTAGAGCTTGCACTTAGGTTTTTTTGCGCCTCATTCCTCAGAAAAATAACATGGCTCAATACAATTAAAACCTCAAAACATATAAGAAAGGCGAATGCGCACGTTATGATTGGCGCTAAGAAAGGAATAAATACAGCATCCTTATTCCAGAAGGAATATACTTGCTCCATACTATCAATATGCAAGGATAATAGATGAATCATATTCACCAAATGCTGAAACATCTTCACAACGAGATTAACTGATTCAATCACTAAACGAATGGTAGCGGTTACTGGGATTCTGTAGCAGGTTTCTGTCGAACAAGCTGGAGCTATTAAGCTCACAAAAGAATCGTCAATGGCATTTCCAACTTCTATTTGTTCAGGTGCCTTTTTAATATACCTTACTTCATATTCTTGCGCATGCTGCTTATAACGATTGGGTGAGACACTTTCGGTGCCTGTGCTATAAATTGCTTTAAGTAGCATTTCAATTTCAACACTCTCCTTCTCATCTACAAGATTCTGAACGACAATGAGCTCCATAACGCCCATGAGCACGCCCGGCGAGAGATCCTTTTCTTCCAATTTCAATCCTAGAATGGAATTTAGTATTTTAAGAAACGCAGCATGATACTCCTCATCACTCGGTGATAAAATATAAAGAGTGCTTTGATCTCTTTCCTGCTTTTTTGCCATAACACGTCTCTTACAATCTATATAGTAGAGTGTCGTAAAGATTGAAAAAAAACACGTAAGTTACTGTTTTTTTGTATCATTGGGAGGCAATATTAAGCAGTTAAGGACGAAGTTATGGTATCATATAGCCCATTGAAAAGATCAAGGAATACTTGCCTCATGACATCAAAAAAAAGACCCGCCGTAAACTGCCCAACATGCCAAAAGCTCGTCGATGAAAAGAATCCATCAGATGCGTGGCCATTTTGCTCTAAACGATGCAAGCTAATTGATTTAGGTGAGTGGGCCAGCGAATCATATCGAGTCCCCGGTGAAAAGGTGAACTCTAACAGCTCACCTGAAGATGAAAATAACTAAACAATGAACCTGCAAAGAAATTTCAATATGGACTGGTTGTCGATCAACTTTTTCCAGAAAAGCTAACATGACGAACAGTTTTCCTATCCGATAAAGAAAGACTCATCATCTCTTCAACCGCCTCTTCTGGAGTTGGTTTACTGTGCAGGCTGAGATGTTTCAAATAGCTACCCTGACCACCCTTATATCCTTTGCCGCCTTTTTTAGATTTACTCCGCGTAACTAAAGACAGCGCAGGAATAGTGCCAATGTGTCTATCAGAAAACAAACGAGAGCGAACCTGAGAAGCACGCCTCATAGAGTGAGTTTTCTTTGCAGGAGGTGGCGGTGGAGCTAGAGTATGATTACGCTTTTGCTCGCTGGCTTGAGAAAACATTTGTAGCAAATCTGCCGTTGAGGAGGGCTGAGATTCGGTTGGCACTTCTGCGCCTAAAGGAGGCTCAGAAAACGATAACTTATCCAACGGAATACTAAAGTCAGGAGCCTATTCCTTATCCATCTCGCCTTCAACCCTATTACCCTGCATAAAAACCACCACGCCTATTTAAAAAAACGCAATAATAGCAATGAAAGCTTAAGGAAACATTAAGCGACGCACAGGTTAAAACCAATAATCAACTGTTATTGCAGCTGACCATGGCACTGCTTATATTTTTTGTTTGAACCACACGGACATGGATCGTTACGACCTACTTTAGCTGTAGGTCGAACAAAAGTTTTAGCCTCATCTGCATTAGTTGCGGGTAATTCTGCTGGCATTTCAGCTGGCTTGACATCATTCATAATATCAAAATCGGCATGCTGCAATTGAATGTCATGCGCAGCTGACAACCTGCGATGTTTTTCAAGCGCTTCAATGTCAGCGGGATCTTGAATCTGAAACATCATCAATCCACTAACAACTTCTTGCTTAATAGAATCTAACATCTGCTTAAACAGCTCAAACGCTTCACGCTTGAACTCTTGTTTTGGATTTTTTTGAGCATATCCACGCAGGTGAATACCTTGACGCAAGTGATCCATAGCTTGCAAATGTTCACGCCAATGAGAATCCAAACTTTGTAACATGATTGATTTCTCAAATGGCCTCATGATCGAAGCCGTGATTGTCTCTTCCTTTTCAGCATAGAGCTTTTTCGCCTCTGCATGAACCAGCTCCGCAATTTGAGGCGCAGTTAACTGATCATCGTCTTCTAACAATTTTTTGAGATCAAGATTAATCATAAAATCATTGGTCAGTTGTTTTTGCAGATTAACAATATCCCATTGTTCAGACATAGATTCTTGAGGAATATGCATCCCAATCACCTGGTCAATCACCGAATCAAGAATGTGATTTATTTCGCCCGAGATATCATCCAAATGCATCAATTCATTACGCTGTTGGTAAATGACTTTACGCTGATCATTAGCAACATCATCATACTCAAGCAATTGCTTACGAATATCAAAGTTATGACCTTCAACTTTACGCTGAGCCTTCTCAATCGTACGTGTGAGCAATGGAGATTCAAGCGCATCACCTTCTTGCATACCCACGAATTTTAATATTGACGCTAGACGGTCACCGGCGTAAATTCGCATTAAGTTATCTTCAATAGATAAGTAAAAGCATGAAGAACCAGCGTCACCCTGGCGACCAGCACGACCGCGCAACTGATTGTCGATTCGTCTCGACTCATGACGCTCAGTACCAATAATTCTTAATCCACCCGCCGCTAAGACTGCTTCATTGCGCAGCGCCCAATCGGCTTTAATTTTAGCGGCCTGCTCATCCGTTGGATTTTCAATATCTTCAAGCTCAACTTTCCAGTTTCCACCCAAAACGATGTCAGTACCACGACCTGCCATATTTGTAGCAATCGTCACTGCGCGAGGATAACCAGCCTGCGCAATAATGTGCGCTTCTTTCTCATGGAATTTCGCATTCAAAACACGGTGTTTAATTTTTTCATTATTTAAAAATGAAGACAGTAATTCTGACATTTCAATTGATGCCGTACCCACCAAAACAGGCTGGCCTTTCTCAATTGATCGCGTAATATCTTCAACAATGGCTTTAAACTTATCTTTAATGTTTAAATAGATTAAGTCAGTTTGATCATCCCGGACCATCGTTTTATTGGTGGGAATAACGACAACTTCTAGACCATAAATTTGCTGGAACTCAAACGCTTCTGTATCAGCCGTTCCTGTCATTCCGCTTAATTTATTGTATATCCTAAAAAAGTTTTGGAACGTGATTGACGCCAAGGTTTGTGATTCATTTTGAATCTTTACACCTTCTTTAGCTTCAACCGCTTGATGCAAACCGTCAGACCATCTTCGACCCGCCATCTTTCGACCGGTGTGCTCATCAATAATTACAACTTCATTATCGTCAACAATATAATCGACGTCACGCTGGAAGAGCGCATGTGCGCGCAAACCTGCGTTGACGTGGTGCATCAAAGACACGTTCGCAATATCGTACAAACTTTTATTTTCTTGAATCAGCCCTGCTTCATGCAGCAACTCTTCAATATGTTGATGCCCATCTTCTGTTAAGAAAACTTGTTTCGCTTTTTCATCAACAGAATAGTCACCAGGGCCATCTTCCTTTTCTTGCTTCACAAGCTGAGGAACGAGCGCGTTCACAGCCTGGTAAGTTTCAGAGGTATCTTCTGCAACACCTGATATAATAAGTGGTGTGCGCGCTTCATCGATTAAAATAGAATCGACTTCATCGACTACAGAAAAGTTTAATTCTCGCTGCACCTTAAGATCGAGGCTAAATGCCATATTGTCACGAAGATAATCGAAACCAAATTCATTATTGGTTCCGTAAACCACGTCACAGGCATAAGCGGCTTTACGCTGCTCTTGGTTTAAACCCGCAATGATGACACCCGTCGTTAAACCTAAAAACTCATAGATTGGCTTCATCCATTCGCAGTCACGCTCTGCAAGATAATCATTGACTGTAATGAGGTGAACGCCTTTACCTGATAGGGCGTTAAGATAGAGTGGTAACGTTGCCATGAGGGTTTTACCCTCACCCGTACGCATTTCAGCAATATTGCCTTGATGCAAGACCATGCCGCCGATGAGCTGGACATCAAAATGTCGCATCCCCATAACACGAACACTGGCTTCACGCACGACAGCAAAGGCTTCAGGCAAGAGCCCGTCAAGCGTTTCGCCCTCTGCGAATCGACGCTTAAACTCTTCGGTTTTACCGCGGAGCTGCTCATCAGACAATATACGAATACCGTCTTCTAGCGCGTTGACTTTTGCTACTTCCAGTCGCATTCGTTTAATCAAACGAGTGTTACGACTACCTAATAATTTACGTACTAAATTTGATCCTATCATAACGCATTATCCTACACTGTTCACAAGATTGGTGCAAATAATCCAATCAAGTGTAGAATAGAGAAACGAACAACTATCTGGATTAACTCATGATCTCATCACTCAAAAAAGTGTGTAATTTTTTAGGTCATTCTGCCAACAACTTAAACGGCCTTGTCAAAAAATCTGAGGCCCTTGACGCTTTAAACAGCATCATTGCTGAACATCTTGATGATGAACTTGCAAAACACTGTTACGCCTCCAACCTTCAAAAAGGCTGCATTACAATTTCTTGCGACTCTGCAGAATGGTTAACCCTTATGCGATTTGAAGTCCCCGCTTTAATACAGAAGCTTCGAAAAGTTGAAGCTCTCCGAAGCATCGCTAATATTCGCTGCCAAATCCTCAAACCTAAAGCGATAACCAAGAAAAGAAAGTATCGAAAAGCAGAACTTTCAAGCAACAGTGCAGAACATTTACAATCGTTTGCAAACGAAACAACAGATGAGCGATTAAAGAAGATTTTTAGCAGAATTGCAGATAGAGCACTTAAAAAGCCGTGACAAGCCCTGCGTAAGATTTTGGCACAGTTTTCTCATCATCATTATAGGTCACATACTCCCAAGAATCGGGACTGTTCAACAATTCACGCGCTAAAATATTATTCATTGCGTGACCTGACTTAAAACCCTCGTAGGAACCAATAACGTTGGAGCCTAATAAATATAAGTCTCCGACAGCGTCTAGAATTTTGTGCTTCACAAACTCATCAGCATACCGCAAACCATCCTTGTTTAAGATGCGATAATCGCCAACCGCGATAGCATTATCCAGGCTCGCGCCCTTAGCAAGACCGCGCTCACGCAGATATTCAAACTCAGACAAGAACCCAAAGGTTCTAGCACGGCTCACTTCTTTAACAAACGAAGTGGAGGAAAAATCAAGCACTGCATGCTGAGATTGTGATTGAAAAAGAGGATGATCAAAATCAATAGTGAACGCGATTCTAAAACCTTCAAATGGATCAAACTTCGCCCACCTATCACCATCTTTCACGCAGACAGATTTTTTAATACGAATAAACTTTTTAGGAACACCTTGAAGCTCAACGCCAGCCGACTGGAGCAAGAAAACAAACGGAGCGGCACTTCCATCCATAATAGGGACTTCTGCGCTATTAATATCTATATAGAGGTTGTCGATACCGAGTGCTGACAAGGCTGACATAAGATGCTCAACTGTTGACACCCCGACACCGTCGTGAACAATCGTTGTATTCAAAGTGGTATCTTGGACATTTGTAGCAATCGCAGGGACATCTGCAGGCTCTTCTAGATCGACACGACGAAAAACGATACCGGTATTAGGCGCAGCTGGCCTAAAAATAATATCGGTGCACACGCCGCTATGAAGGCTAATCCCCTTCGCTTTGGTCAGTGTTTTTATCGTCCTCTGTTCAATCATTAATCTTGCCTAATTTTAAATCAATTTTGCACAGATCATAACACAAACGCTAATGCAAAATAAACGAATAAATATTTATCGAATTATCACATCTTATAGGGAATAATCCCATATAATTAGTGTGTTATATTAGCACAGAAATAAACAGTAAGGCAAATTATTGATAACTTATTGATCTTTATGAGCCAAGCTCAATCAAACAAATAAGCAGGTTAAGCTTAATTCAGAACAGAAGAGCCACTCCAGCAGGTGCTGGGATGGCATACTCCCTCTTATGCATACACACCCCATCCATAGGCGGGGTACCAAACATAGATTTTATTCAGCTTCTTTAGCAGTAATAACTACTTCGAACTGATAACCCATCGCTTGGACATAGTCTCTTAATGTATTTAATGTCGGCGAATGGACATTTTTTTCAAGTCGAGATATGTTGCTTTTTGATGTGCCCATCTTTCGTGCAACTTCTTCCTGGGTATCCCCTTTCGCACGTCGCAACTTAGCTAAACGTAATAAAAGATCCTTCTCAGGTTCAATACTATTATAAATTGCTTGCACTTCAGCATCCGTGAGTGCAGCATTTCTAACATTATAACTCGCGAGTGTTGACATGTTTTCCCCCTGTCATTGACTGCGTTATTATTATTGACGCTTAGAATTATATCTAAAACGTCAAACCGATTATAATATTATTGGGGGCAGTTGAATAGGGAAATTTACGAAAAATCTCCCTATTTGTGAAATTAGAAAAAAACTTAGGCAGTTTATGCAACCGCAACTTCTTTCTCAAAAATAAAGTCAAGCACGCCTGTACGCACGCAATGCATGTCAACGTATTGCGAAACAGGATGCACTCTAGGAAGTCTTGGACATTGCGCAAAACTTACCGAAACCAAATCCTCACGCCCACTTAACAAAATAGTTTGTGCATGCAGCTTCTTAGCAAGCGTCATTGCCTCTTGCGAAACAGCACCCATGGCTATCCACTGTTGTGAATCAGCGCAACCAAATAAGTTAGCACAACGTGACAACTCAAGTTTCGCAACTCGTGTCGGCTCTTTGCGAACACCTGTTTTTCCACAACACAACAAATTATCAGACGATCCTAACGGCTTAGTTGGAATAACATAAAGTAAATCGACACGAAGCGTGCCCCTTTGCTTTTTGCAAAACTTTTTAAGCGATAAGATTGAAGATTCTTCTTTACGAGACAAACCATTAACTACAACCAAAATATGCATATTCATAAGTAACCTCTCCCTGTTACGGACAAAAACCATCAATGTTCACTACAGGTTATTAATTGTTTTTTAACTGATTTTTTTTGCTTTTACAGCTTAAATGTATCATTTTTTAATACATTTTGTCAATCCAAAACCCGCAGCACATACGCGCACGTTAGTTAGTTTTTTTTGTTTCCTGCTGCACCAAGGAATCCAAACCTAAGCGCACCAAGTAATTAAGAATGGATGCTTTATTGCCGCGACAATATTTCTGCATATCATTTTCAATATCTTTTTTAAGGTAAATTAGTAGGGGTTTGCCGCACTCTTTTCGACGGCGCATTCTTTCTGAAATTTCCAAAACGACTTCTTCATCACGATGTGACAACGTATCTGCCATTAGATTCATGTTACTCTCCTTACAACACGTAAAACCAATTTTTCTCTGAACTAAACTCTCATTCGAATGGTATCAATGGCGATAACAGGTGTCAATCTCGCTACCTTTTTCGGTCGAATAGCTCTTGTAACACACTACTTAAGTTGACATTATTAGAAATTAATAATGCTTAACTTAAGGATATACACCATGACTGATTGGGCTGTCTGGCCAATTTTTATCACTCAATGTTTTGCAATAATGCTTATTATTTTTGATCGCGACGTCCGCATTTTGGGCTTCCGTCTCAAAACACTTTCGATAGGAATATTGGTTCTTGTTTGCATCCTAATCATTTCATCCGTATATCATGATAGCACAGACATTTTAAATTTGCATTTCTAAAAAAGGCTTTTTTGATATGAAAAAAAAATTTAGGCAATTACTACACAAAGTTTTAGTTATTGATAGCATGATTGGTTTCGTAGGTGTCATCATAATTTTAAGCGTCGCTCTCTTTGTTCAGCTTTACATGGATGAAGCACCCTGCCCTTTATGCTTATTGCAACGCGCCGCTTTAGTTAATATTGGCATCGCTTTACTGATGAACTTTCGCTACCGAAACAAAGCATCTCACTGGGCGCTGGCTATTTTAAGTGCGTGCGCTGGATCAGCCGTAAGCTTACGACAAATCTTACTTCACATTAATAGCCCCACAGGCTTTGGATCTGCGTTTTTTGGCCTTCATATGTATACATGGAGCTTCATCGCGTTTGCTACCACCATAGTTGGGAGCGCGATTATGCTACTTATTTATCCCGAGTGGAAGTCAAATGGGAAATCAACTGAGATGGAACGTTCGTAAAAATTGCATCAACACCCCAGCCGAATAATTTATCGGCCAAATGAATATCATCGACAGTATAGACCAATACTTTACGACCCGACTCCTTTATCGAGCCCACCCTAGCCTGAGTTAACAAGCGATAATTTGCATGTACTGACACACAAGATAGATCAGCCACAATGGACTGCCACTCTTTATCCCAGACATTCATCAGAAAGCCCATAAACACATCATCAGAGCGTTTTCGTATCGCCTGCATCTGCTCTAGTGAGAAACTTGAAAATAACAGCGCAGGAGCGCGCTCTGGCCACACCTCACTTACAACCTGAAAAACAGCCTCAACCATTCTAGCCTCACGACCAGGCTCAGGCTTCAGCTCAATGTTGGCGCACAAACCACAGGCAACCAAACACCCAAGCAACTCACCCAAGGCAGGAACCCTCTCCCCCTTGAAAGCAGATGAAAACCAAGACCCGGCATCCAAGCCAGCCAAGTCGCTGAACAGCATCTCGGACAGACGACCTGAACCATTCGTTGTCTTTGAAACATTATCATCATGAATGACGACAGGAACAAAATCTTTCGTCAAATGGACATCAAACTCAACCCAGGTTGCACCAAGGTCATGCGCCCCTTTCATAGCAGCTAACGTATTTTCAGGGGCGCTCGAGCTTGCGCCCCGGTGAGCAATAATCCGCGGTAATTGCAGTTTATGCTGCATTACTTCTTAGTAACATCAAAATGCGACGCAAATACAACATTAGCAGAAGCTTCTAACTGCTGACTCACTTCCATTGTTGAGCCTGATTGCGCTGTATCCATCATTACATTTGCCATCGTGTTGACAGCTTTACGCATGGTAGGCATCGCTCTGTTATACATTGTAAAGTCATAAAGCGAATATTCCTGAGGCGCATACAGTTCATTTAATACAGCCACCTCTTCGATAGCACGCTTATAAAGCTTCATACGCAATTTATCTTTAGCATCATTCAATTCAGCAAAACTCGGCGAGTAATCTATGTTGAGTACTGTAAATTTTTGGCCTGGCTTTGACAACGCTTCGACCTTTCCTCTAAGACTTGCCACTTCACTTTCTGGCAACCTAGCCTCTGCTTGCAAAACAGCACGCTCTAAACCTGATGAATCTTGGCTACGACTAAAACTTGTAATATGCCAGTCGGCATCATGAAGATTGTGCAGGTCTTGATCAACTTTTTGCTGTAGCTCTAACAAGCCTGATGATTCCAACGCTGCGCTCACATTGATAATCACTTTCGCTGTTTTGGTGCTCACCCACTGCTGATCACTAAACTGAAGCTGAACCTTACTCAATGGAGGCGGTGGATTATTACCAGCAAAACTAAGGGAAGCTGCTGAAAGCAATACAACAAATAAGGCTGACTTTAATGTGCGCATAATGAACTCCGACTATTGTTAAAATGACCCCTTATTTTCTCACATCTTGAGCAAAATTCCCACTAGTCAGAGAGAGTAAAAACCCCTATAATCAGCACCGAAACCTTATCAACTGACAACAACATGATAACACTGAACAAATCAACAACTCCGCCACTCCCAAAATCTGAGCATGATCGATTACAATGGGGCAACTTAGCAGGCAGCAGCTTATCACTGGCAATTCACAATGCAACACTACACAAGTCGCCCGCACTCATTATTGTTCCTGAAAATTTAAGCGTAATTACATTAAAAAATGAACTGGAATATTTGACTGAAAAAGAAAGCAGCAGAAAAATATTAACACTCACAGACTGGGAAACATTACCCTATGATCGATTCTCACCCCACCAGGACATCACGTCAGAACGACTCAAAACACTGAGCGAAATCGATCACTCAGATAACACCATCGTCATCACATCCATCACGACTTTAATGCAAACACTTTCCCCGAAAGAATTTATCAACCAATACACATTCTTTGTCGATGTCGGTGACGAAATCAACTTAGACACAATACGCACTCAATTTGTTCGTAGCGGGTATAGAAATGTTGGACAAGTTTTCGAACACGGTGAGTTCGCAATACGCGGCTCAATACTCGATATATTCCCAATGGGGTGCAAACTGCCTTTTAGAATTGAACTATTCGATAATGAAATTGAAACCATCAGAACATTCGATTCAACAACACAACGATCAATCAACGAAGTTAACAGCATTCACCTACTCCCGGCCAAAGAATTTCCCACGGATGAGAATGCAATTACGCGATTCCGCACAGCGTTCAGAGAATCATTTGAAGGCAATCCAACGCAGTGCCCCGTGTATACCAATGTTACCGATGGCATTTTCACACCAGGCATCGAATATTACCTCCCATTATTTGTAGAGCACACCGAAACGTTATTTGACTTTCTCCATGAAGACACCTTAATAATTACAACACATGATACCCACACAGCAGCTGACACTTTTTGGACGGACATCCTCAGCCGGCACGAACAAAGACGCCATGATGTGACGCACCCTGTATTACCGCCAGAATCATTATTTATACCACCCAATACTTTACGTGAAAAAATCAATGCCTTCGCTCGCGTAAACGTACACACAGAAACAATTGAAGAGAACGCGGCCGGCGGAAAGTTTAACTTCGCAACCCAACACTTGCCTGACATTGTTATCAACCAAAAATTAACGCCGGCGCTTCAATCCCTGCAAGGCTACCTGGCTACAAACAAGAATCAACGCTTTTTATTTTGCGCTAACAGCGCAGGCCGCAGAGAAACACTCCTTGGATTACTCCGTGAAATCGACACACTCCCAAAGACAATTAAAAACTGGAATGAGTTCCACGAATCCACTGACAAACTTTGCATCACCATATCCCCACTAGAAACCGGCTTTTTTTTATCCGACCTCAAGCTTAGCATCATAACTGAGGCCGATATCTTTGGTGAGCGCACAATGCAAACTAGAAGAAGAAAGCGCAGCGAACTGGCCACTGATCCAGACCAAGCTATTTTCAATCTTGCAGAACTCAACACAGGCGACCCGGTTGTCCACGCAGAACATGGCGTTGCACGATATCAGGGCTTAGAAACCATTACGCTAAACAATCAAACCAATGAGTTTCTCACCCTACTCTATGCCAATGAGGACAAACTCTATGTCCCAATCACCTCCTTACATCTTATAACGTCATACAGTGGCGCAACGGTTGAAAATGCACCCATCAACCGACTAGGCAGTCAACAGTGGAACAAAGCGAAACAAAAAGCAGCTAAACGAATTCATGATATTGCCGCAGAGTTACTTGCCATTTACGCAAAACGTGCCGCCAAAAAAGGCTTTGCATTTAGTGGGCCCGATAAACAATATCAGCAATTTTCAGCGCTCTTCCCCTTCGAGGAAACGCCTGACCAAGAAAAAGTAATTAGTGACATCATTGCCGACATGCGAAAAACAACCCCCATGGACAGACTCGTCTGTGGAGATGTTGGGTTCGGAAAAACTGAAGTCGCAATGCGAGCAGCTTTCTTAGCTGTAAACTCAACTAAACAGGTATGCATTTTAGTGCCGACAACATTGTTGGCTAAACAGCATTTTGAAACTCTACAAGATCGTTTTGCAGACTTCCCCGTTCAAATTGATATGCTTTCACGATTTAAAAGCAATAAAGAACAACAGCAAACCATTGCAGGCCTAAAAACGGGGCATGTTGACATTGTCGTTGGCACGCATAAACTTATCCAAGAGTCGATAGCCTTCAAAGACTTAGGGCTCATCATCATCGATGAAGAGCATCGCTTTGGCGTTAAACAAAAAGAGCACCTAAAAGCACTGCGCTCTGAAGTCGATATTTTAACCCTTACCGCAACCCCCATTCCTCGCACGCTGAACATGGCGTTGTCAGACATTCGAGACCTTTCTATCATCGCAACGCCACCCGCTAAACGCTTATCCATTAAAACCTTTGTGCATGAACATGAGCCTGCGCTAATCCAAGAATCTATCGAACGTGAAATTCTACGCGGCGGACAAGTCTACTTCCTCCATAACGATGTTTCCAGCATCAACTTAATGGCTGATAAACTACGGGAACTCGTACCTTCAGCAAAAGTTGATGTAGGTCACGGACAGATGCGAGAAAGCAATCTTGAAAAAATTATGGCTGACTTTTACCATCATCGCTTTAACGTACTGGTCTGCTCAACAATCATCGAAACGGGTATCGATATCCCTAGCGCAAACACGATCATTATAAATCGCGCTGACAAATTCGGTTTAGCCCAACTGCATCAACTGCGAGGTCGCGTTGGTCGCTCTCACCATCAAGCTTACGCCTACATGCTCATCCCTTCACACAACGCTTTGACAGGCGATGCGCAAAAACGCTTAACTGCCATTTCCGAACATGAAGACCTCGGCATGGGCTTTACACTCGCCATGCATGACCTTGAAATTCGCGGCGCTGGCGAACTCCTAGGTGGAGAACAAAGTGGCAACATTCATGAAATAGGCTATTCGCTTTATAATGAAATGCTTGAACGTGCCGTCCATTCAATTAAAGACGGCAAAGAAATTGATTTAGTTAAACCGCTTGCTGTCACAACCGATATTAATCTTCAGATCACAGCACTTATCCCAGAAACGTTCGTGCCTGATGTTCACACACGCTTACAATATTACAAACGTATCGCCAATGCGAAAACTGAATCCGCTCTTGATGATGTTATGGCTGAAATGATTGATTGCTTCGGACTACTTCCTAATGAACTCAAACATCTTTTTGCCATCACAGAGTTAAAGCTAACCGCGCTAACATTGGGTATCGGTAAAATTGAAATGCACGCGCAAGGCGGCCGATTTGAATTCAGCGATAAACCCAATATCAACCCCGCTAAACTCATCTCATTAATTCAAACTGAGCCTGACACCTACCAACTTATAGGCCCAACAAAGCTTCGCTTTAGCGGGGACTGCCCCCTGCCTGCAGAAAAATTTGAACTGATTGAAAGCATCTTTACTGCCCTGTCATAACACGCCATTCGCCACTCAGTGGAAATTGCTGATATATGGGCTATACTGTAAGAACAATAGAATAAGCGAGGCAATCAAAATGAAATCGCAAATTAAACAAGCACTTGGCATCATCGCCACGACATCACTCTTATTAGCCTCTCCAGCAGCCCTAGCGGATAATGCCACTACCTGCAAACTTGGCAAAACCTGCGAATTAGGCCTAGCGTCTAAAGCCATATTCCCAATTATTGAATCTGGCCAATATAAATGTGAAGTTAGCTATCACGGAACAGAGGTAGCACTGCAAGAGCACGAAGCCACTCTACAAGCAGGCAACAACACTGAATTTAAATCAGCAGCTTTAGATATAGAAGGCGATGAAATAACCCAGGTCAATGCAGTTATAACCAACAACGCTGGCGAACTGATCATAAAGTCTTCTGACTATACACTCTACTTCAATGCAACGGCATTTTGCTCCAAAGCTTAAAGGCACTTTTTCATAGAAAGTTCAGCGATTGACTCTATGGAAACACACCATCGAACCTTATACTTGTCTACGGTTTAACACGTAAAAGGAAATTGATGATGAAACTTAGCACACTAGAATATTTAGCGCTGGTCTTAACAATTATCGGCGCACTTAACTGGGGACTGGTCGGCGCACTGGGCTTCAACCTTGTTGACACTGTTCTTGGCTTTATGCCGTTGTTGGTAAAAATTACTTATATTATCGTTGGCCTAAGCGGTCTATACATGATCTTTGTTCTAATAAAATTCCAACAAACTTAATCGTCATTGTTTCGCCTTGCAGGTCGCATATACCTACAAGGCGAACATACTAATACACACTGACGTAAGCTCCAACTGCTAGAAACACTACCGAAACCGCGATCAATATTGATAATAAAAATGCGCCGCCAAACAGGTGGTAACTTGAAATCAATTTTTTTCGGTATCTTGCAGACCATGCCATCAATACCGGCAACAACATTAATAAAATAACGCAAAATATCCCAGCATACGAAAGCGCTTTAATGAAAATGGCAGGATAAAAAATAATGATTAACAAGGAAGGTATAAACGTTGCTAATGCTATCTTTATGCGGCCAACCCCTTCTTTTTTTATTGCCAAGCCATCAGATAAGAAGTCGGACAGAGAAAGCGACACGCCTAAAAATGAGGTTAACATACAAATAGACGCAAACAAATGAATCGCAATTGAGACAACTGTGCTTTGCGTCAAAGCAACAATAGCATCCGATAGCGCTGTAACAGGCGCTGCTGAACGGCCTATTGCTAACAGCCCATGCTCACCTTCGAGCGCTAACACATCCTGCACCATGGCTACCCAAACAACATAAAGAAGCAATGGAATCAAGCTGCCAATAAATATCGCTCGACGCAACATCTTAACATCGCCATTAAAGTACGTGCGAAGACTAGGCAGTATAATCGCATACCCAAACGATGTGATAACAACGGTCATTCCAGGCAGAAGCCCTGGCAATGTACCTAAAGGCAGGTCATGTAAATCCACGAACCATGATAAACTTGCGAGCAAGAGAAGATAGAGTGCAAGCTTGCCCGTCATCAAACCTCGGTTTAAGTAGTCTACTGACTTCACTCCATGATAAACGACATAACCAAAAATTAAGACGAACAAGATTGAGTCCACCCACAACGGCAGCTTTAAATTAATAGATTGGAATAAACCATTAATCACATCGGTTCCACCAGCGATATAGGCGGATAGCAACGCGTACAGCAATAACAGATAACTTCCCCACGCCAACACCTGACCTGGCAGACCCAAAGTAGCCTTCGCCATGGATATCAAATTACTGCCATCAGGAAGGGCCAAGTTGACCTCTAACAGCAAAAAAGCACCCGCCGTCATCACGCTCCAGCAGAGCAACAATAACCCGCAGGTAGGCCAAAAACCGCCCGGTACGGTCGCAATAGGTAACGCTAAAATACCACCACCAACAGACACGCCGATGATCAATAAAACACCACCAAACAGCTTAAAATCCATAGAATCCTCATTTGACTTTTACGTGTGAAAGAACCACAATTCTGAACGAATTTAAGCAGGTGAGCAAACTTTATTGCTCATATTTTTTGCAACAATTAACCAGGAGACGGGTTTATGACAGCTCAATTGCAAAACACGATCGAAAGACTCTCAGAACAAGGAAAAGGAATCCTCGCGGCTGACGAAAGCACAGGCACAATAACAAAGCGCTTTGAGACTATCGGCACAGAATCTACCGAAGAGAACCGTCGCAGCTATCGCGACATTCTATTTAGCACACCTAACCTAGGCAATTACATCTGTGGCGCCATTCTCTTTGAAGAAACATTAATGCAAAAATCCGGAAACGGCAAAACAATACCCGAAGCATTATTAGAGCAAGGCATCCTTCCCGGCATTAAAGTCGACAAAGGACTCATCGAGCTCGTCAACAGCATAGGCGAGCAAACAACTCAGGGGCTAGACGGCCTGCCTGAAAGATTAGCGCAATATAAAGAACACCAAGCAGCCTTCGCAAAATGGCGCGCGGTTTATAAAATTTCCGATACCGAACCTTCCCGTCTTGCCATACGCAAAAACGCAGAAGATCTAGCGCGCTATGCCGCAATCTGCCAATCACTAGACATTGTTCCCATCGTTGAACCTGAAGTCTTAATTAATGGCAATCACAGCATTGAGCGCTGCGCTGAAGTGACTGAAGCAGTGCAAAACGCTGTCTTCACCGCATTGCGTGCCAACAAAGTAAAACTCGAATACATCATGTTAAAACCTAGCATGGTTATTCAAGGTTTAGACCACAGCAAAAAAGCCAACGCGGAAGAAGTTGCCGAGTGGACACTTAAAATCTTGCGTCGCACAACACCAGGCGCCGTCCCTACCATTAACTTTTTATCTGGCGGACAGACAGACGAAGAAGCGACAATGAACTTACAAGCAATGAATGCACTTTCGGGCAGAAAGCCTTGGCACCTCAGCTATTCATACGGTCGCGCATTACAAGCACCCGCATTAAAAGCATGGCTAGGTGAAACTGCGAACACTGAAGCGACACAAGCCGCATTATTAAAACGCGCCATACTCAATAGCGCCGCTGCAAATGGTGAATACTCACCTGAGCTAGAAAAATCAACGGATGTAACTGCATAGTCTTCACCGTGACCACCAATGCTGATGGGCGTTTCTATATAACGTTATGCCCTCAGCAATATCAATCTCACCTACTATAGCCGTATTTAACATTAATACCCCCATAGCTTGATAACGTTTCGATACCGTTGGATGTGGGAAATGATAATGATTTCGATACCCTGTTGAAAACAACACAACAGATGGCGATACAGCCTCTAAAAACTGTTGGCTCGATGATGTATGACTGCCGTGATGAGGCGCAACTAACACATCAGCCTTCAGGTTAACGTTATGCTTAACTAAATAGCTTTCTGCTTCTTTTTCGATATCGCCTGTTAACAAGAATGTTTTATCTTTAGAGGTTATACGCATAACACAAGAGCTGTTATTCACGACGTATCGAGAGCGTTTTGGCGGGTAAATAACATCGAACACAACATCATCCCAAACCCAACGTTGTCCCGCATAGCAATGACTCACAATCGCATTGGAGCGATACCTTGGAATACTGGTTAATACACGCTCCACATTAAATGCCTGAAGCAAGGCCCGAGCGCCACCCGTATGATCCACGTGCCCGTGACTCAGCACCACCGTAGCAACATTACGTATATTGAAGTGACGCAAAAAGGGGATCAACACAGCATCACCCGCATTAAACGCACCCCCAAAAAAAGGCCCTGTATCAAACACTAATACGTGATGCGCCGTTCTCACAACTGTAGACAAGCCCTGCCCCACATCAAGCAAGCTGAAATCAACGCGACCTTGAGCAACCGGTGACACAGGAACAAACAAAACCAAAAGCCCAAGTGAAAAAATCACTTTTTGCCATGAACGCTTTGACAACAACATCCCAGCGCTTGAGGCAATTAATAAGCCAAAAACCCATCCCGTATTAACACTCACAAACATACTCGCAAAAGGCATACCTGAAAAAAACTGTAATGCAATCCACAGCATCTCTATTACAGCCTCAGAAAGTTGAAATATATAATTTGAAAAAACGGGGAATAGTAAGCTCGATATCACACCTAGAAAACTAAGCGGCACAACAACAAACCCAAGCACTGGCACTGCAAACAAATTAACAATCGGTGAAACCAAAGAGACCTGCCCAAAAAATAGGAGACACAAAGGAAACAAACCTATTGTTAAGCCCCATTGAATTCTCATCCATTTAATAAGCCAATGAGCCGTCTTAGAGCTTATCATTAAAATCATAATAGCAACCGCAACAAATGACAACCAAAACCCCGGCAACATAACAGTCAATGGATTAATCAAAAGCACGATCCATAAAGACAGACAGTAAGCTGTCCATTTTGACAAATTAACGCCCCATCCAGAAGACAGCATAAAAACAAACAACATGACTAACGCTCTCTGCTCGGGAACACCAAACCCTGTCAAGATGCTGTAAATCAACGCGATCAACAAGGTGCCCACCGTAGCAAAACGACAAGCGGGAACCCGCAGACAAAGAAACGAGGAGAGCTTAAAAAGCCACGTAAGGAGAGCGTAAGCGGCGCCAGCAATCAACCCAACATGCAATCCTGAAATTGACATCAAATGGCTCGTGCCGGTTACTCTAAACAGTCGCCAATCTTGCTGAGAGATATCATCTCGGACTCCCAACGTGAGCGCCCGCATAATATCACCATGCTTCGTAGAGCTTAATCGTTCCTTAAGAAAATCATTTGCATACTCACGAAATTGCAAAACTGGAAATTTCCCTGTTTGCCCCATATGTGTAGCCGTTTTCGTTTTAGTGATATACCCGGTGGCATTAACATGCTTGGCTACTGACATTTTTTCGACATCGATACTGCCTGGGTTGGCAAATCCTCTGGGTTTTTTAAGCTTCACTTCAAAAACCCACCGCTGACCAACATTAACCTGCTTGAAGTCATCATACCAAGCCAGTTTTAGCAATAGATTAACCGGGTTACCATTCACACCTTCAACTTGAAAATGAAATTTTTCAACCTTGTTTTGAATCATAGGAATAGAAGAAACAATGCCTGTAATTTTAACCTTTTTATATTGAAACTTACCAACCTCAAGAGAGTGATCATAGTAATGAAGATTAAGAAGCACCCATACTAAACCGAAAATTATACATAAAACGGGCCTAAAAAACCGGTGCATAAGCGCAAGCACAAAAGTTAAAACAACAAAAAAAGCCAGCTCCCCCGAACTGGGAAGCGTAGGAAAAAAAAGCACGGCGCAAACACCGAGCAAAAAGCAAATACTGCTTAGTCGCATCTATGCTCCTTGATAAGGGATTGAAAATGTTAGGGGGATTACGTATAGTACAGAAGAGTGCTGAAATTAAGGATTATTATATCAATCACTTACACAAAAGTCTAGCTGCTAGAAAAAGCGGCTGGAAACAGAAATTGCTTAAGTTAATTCCAAGCAGAGACCGCATAGAAAACCACGCAATTTGTAAACGGTGCTCGCCACTCCTAAACAAATCTCCAAATTATTGGCATCTTAATGAAGCTTCAGTCTGTAGAGCTGTCGCCATTGGTTTATTTTGCGCCTTTATTGTCATTCCTTTCCAAACAATCACCGCCATTATTTTAGCCATAATTTTCAGATCAAACTTACCACTTTCTGTGAGCATTATCTGGATAAATAACCCTCTGACAATCACGCCTATCTATTATCTATGCTACTTAGTTGGCGCCACAGTGCTCCGCGTCCCGATGATAAAAAACATTCATTTCAACAATATTGCCAGTGATCTTCACGCCCTGTGGCAACCATTTTTACTGGGCACTTTTCTGTGCGGATTAGTCGCCTGCGTACTTGGATATTTATGCGCACGACTGTGCTGGATTCTTTTCAAGCGCTAAAAGGTAATCTTGGATAGCACTTTAACGCCGCCGAATCCACAGACATTAATGACGCGGCTGCAATTATTAACTTAGCCCTCAAACAACTTTCCATTCTCAACGTGATACACTCTGCCTGTTTTTTTCGCCATATCCAGATCATGCGTGACCATAACAAAACTGGTATTGAATGTCGCTTGGAGCTCCAGCATAACATCAAACACCTTAGCCGCAGTTTTCTTGTCTAAGTTACCCGTTGGCTCATCAGCCAATACGCAGTTTGGTTCCGTGACTAACGCTCTTGCAATAGCTGTTCGCTGACGTTCGCCACCTGACATTTCAGCGATACGGTGTTTTAATCGTTCTGACAATCCAACCTGTACCAATACGCTCTCAGCCTTTTCTCTGGCTTGCCTCGGCTTCATCCCACCGATAAGCAAAGGCATTGCAACATTTTCCATTGCGGAAAATTCCGGCAACAAATGATGGAATTGATAAACAAACCCTAAGGTCTTATTTCGCAATCGACTAAGAGCGGCCTGAGAATGTTTTGCAATAAACTCGCCATTCCACAGAACATCGCCAGAGCTTGGTTTATCTAATCCGCCAAGCAAATGTAATAATGTACTTTTTCCTGAGCCAGATTGCCCAACAACCGATACCAACTCACCAGGCTTCACATAGAAATTTATCTTTTCGAACACATCAACATGAATAATTTTTTCGTGATAGGACTTCGATAGATCTCTACATTCTATAACATTACTCATAACGCAAAGCCTCCGCAGGTTGAGTACGTGAAGCTCTAAACGCAGGATATAACGTTGCTACCAAACTCATTAAGAATGCAAACGAACAAACCTTAACAATATCATTCGACTGAAATTCATACGGCAAGTAGTCAATAATATAAACGCTCGATGAGATTAATTGAATATGAAACACGTTCTGAATAAACTGCGCGACGGAATTAATATTCATCGTTAACGCCACCCCTCCTATCAATCCAATGAGCAAGGCAAACGTCCCGACTAATGCGCCCTGCACGATAAAGATAAACATAATTGTCTTAGGGGTCACGCCAAGCGTACGCAAGATTGCAATGTCTGCTGATTTTTCATTTACGATCATCACGAGGCTAGACACGAGATTAAATGCCGCAACCGCAATAATCATCATCAGAATCACGAACATCATGTTTTTCTCAAGAGCAATGGCGTTAAAGTAAGCGCCCAATTGCCTGGTCCAATTGTTGATAGCGTATTGCCGATTTAAATGATCATTCAAATCTAATGAAAATTGATTAGCCTGAAACACATCATGGATTTTAAGTCGCAAGCCTGAAATGCCATCGCCATACTGATACAAAACCTGCGCATCACGTAAATTAATGAAAGCATAAGCACTGTCCATGCCCATGCCATCACCGGCATGAAACACGCCGACAACAGTAAAACGTTTAATCCGAGGCACAACGCCAACAGGCGTCACTGACATTTGAGGTGTTGTCACAACGACCTTGTCGCCCATTCGGACTCCTAGACTCATCGCAAGGGATCTGCCTAGCACTATGCCAAAACGCGTTTTGTCTAATTCAGCGAAGCTGCCCACAGCCATCTTGGTATCAATATCGGAAACGTTTTTTTGTAATGTGGGATCAATTCCCGTGACTTGCACTGGCATCACACCACCATCGTTACTCAACAATGCTTGGCCATCGGCATAAGGTGCCACACCCAACACGCCAGGAAAAGAGTCAACTCGCTCCGATACCTTCTCCCAGTCCTTCAAAGGACCATACAAATTGTTTACGGTAACTTCAGAAACCATGGAAAATACTGTTTTCTTAATCTGCTCATCAAAACCGTTCATTACGGACAATACGGTAATTAAAACAGCTATTCCCAATGCAATGCCGAGCGTTGAAATACCTGAGACAAATGATATAAAACCATTACGGCGTTTTGCCCGCGTATAACGCAGACCTATGTATAGGGCGAGAGGATGATACATAGAAATCCTTTTAGTAATGATTATATTGTGACAACTATTCGCTCAATATTCAAATGATTAAATGGCTGGCCTGGCATCAGAAAACAGCGTGAAAAAGTTATCCGTCGTTGCTTTAGCGATCTCTTCATACGTCACACCTCGAAGCTCGGCCATATAGTCGGCTACGTAGCGCACATAAGCTGGCTCATTCGTTTTACCGCGATGCGGCATTGGCGCAAGATACGGCGAATCGGTTTCAATTAACAAACGATCCATTGGAACACGTTTGGCAATATCGCGCAGATCGCCAGCATTTTTGAATGTGACGATACCTGAAATTGAAATATAAAAACCAAGCTCTAAGGCCTTTTCTGCCATATCCCAATCTTCAGTAAAGCAATGCATAACGCCACGACATTTGTCTGCATTTTCCTCACGCATAATATCAATCGTATCGTTGCGTGCATGGCGGGTGTGAATAATTAGCGGCTTATTCACCTCAACAGCCGCGCGGATATGCCGTTTAAAGGATTCCTGCTGATCACCCCTACCTTCATCGCCTTCTAAGCGGTAGTAATCCAAGCCTGTCTCACCGATTGCCACCACCTTGTCTTGCAAGGCGAGCTTTACCAATTCTTCAGTTTCAGGGACCTTCATTTCAGTATCATTTGGATGCACACCCACAGACAGTGAAATATCTGGATGCCCGCTAGCGATACGTTCTAACTCAGGGAATTCAGACAACTCAACACAGACAGATAAAAAGTGACTTACACCATTATCGCGCGCTGCTAATAACGCTTTAGATAGATCACCATCATGCGCAGTTAAATCGAGTCTATCTAAATGGCAATGCGAATCAACAATCATGCAACTTTCCTCTTAACTAACGTTATCTCACTTAACTCAATCATGATATCTTCCAGCAACAACTGGGGATTTAAATTCAACCCTGCCAAAACATCGCGTTTAGCCTTTAACACTTTGTCATAGAACAAATAGAGACGTGTTAACGGGATGGTTTTCGCAATTGATTGCATTGACTGTAAACCATCTTGATTGAACGCATGTGCATCATCACCACAAGACTGCATTTGAACTATATCGATTGAAAATGCGACCAAGAAATCCAAGGTGTTAACCAGCGGTTGCTTTTGCAGATCTGCAGCTAACGTTAAAGGACTTATTTTACGCGTAATGACTGCATGTAATCCTTCAAAAAAACGTTGGCGCGACTCCATTAAACCATCATTAGCCATGACTAAAGCCGCTAAAGGTGCGCCTCCGGCTAAGTGTAACAATTGGTTAGCATTTTGCTTACCCGCCAACATTGCTTCCAACCAATCCACAGAATCTTTAGAAAACGTTGCAGGGAAATTAACATTCTGACAGCGACTGCGAACCGTTGCTGGCAACAGTGAAGTGTAATCGGAGACCAGTAGGAACAAAGTCTTACCTGAAGGTTCTTCCAGCGTTTTTAACAACGCATTTGCAGACGCTGCATTCATCCGCTCTGCTTGCTTAACAATGACAATTTTATAGCCACCTAATTGAGGGGACTTAGACGCCCAATCAACAACAGCTCGAACACGGTCAATCTTAATTATGCCCGATACACCCTCACCTTCGACCAGCTGAATATCAGGATGGTTCCCAACACTCGATAAATGGCATGAGGAACATTTACCACAAGCATGCTGCCCCGCTTTATGCGTACATTGTAAAAAATTGGCGAATGCCAAAGCGAAATGAAATTTACCTAATTCTTTGTGACCCGATAAAATTAAAGCATGAGGCAAACGCTGATGCTCTGTTAGAAAACGCCATTGAGAATGTTGCCACGGAAATATTTCATTACTCTTAATCATTATGTTCTTCTATAATTTTTCGGAGGCCTGTTTTGAGCTGGCTTTCGACTTTTTCAATGCTCAAGCTAGCATCAATAATGTGATAACGTTTTGGATCGCGGTTTGCACGCTCCAGATAGCTGTTACGCACCTTTTCAAAAAAGGCCGCTTGCTCAGACTCAATACGATCAGGCTTGCTGCGTCCATTGGCTCTCGTTAACGCAATATCGACAGGTGCATCCAGCAAAAAAACATAATCGGGTGTTAAATCACCTTGCGTCCATTTTGCGAGTGATTCAATTCGATCAACAGCAATGCCGCGACCCCCACCTTGATAGGCGTAACTCGCATCGGTAAACCTGTCACACAAAACCCAATGGCCTTGAGATAAATTCGGTTCAATTAAGTTTGCGATATGCTGGGCACGTGCAGCAAACATTAAAAGTAATTCTGCATCGCGGGCCATGATTTCATCGTGATGAGCAAGAAGAAGTTTACGAATTTTTTCGGCTATTTCAGTTCCGCCAGGCTCACGAGTCACCGCAAGATTGACGCCATATTGCAATAATTGGTTATGCAAAAAATCCATTGCTGTGGTTTTACCCACGCCTTCGATACCTTCGACCGTTATAAACTGTCCACGATTCATACGAAATCCTCTTAAAGCAACTGAATAGTCATTCTAACAGGCCGAAAAGAAAAGATAAAAGCCTAATCCAGCTGAGAGAAAATCAAACTTGCGTTTGTACCGCCAAATCCAAATGAGTTGCTCAATGCAACTTTGATTTGACGCTCTTGAGCCGTATGAGCAACATAATTCAAATCACACCCTTCATCAGGATTGTCTAAATTAATGGTAGGAGGAGCAAGTTGGTCGCGAATTGCCAAGACGCAAAATACAGCCTCAACCGCGCCAGCTGCACCCAAAAGGTGTCCGATCATGGATTTAGTTGAACTCATTGCAATTTTGTCTTTGGTTGAAGCAAACACTTGCTTAACCGCATTCGATTCATTGACGTCACCAACCGGTGTTGATGTTCCGTGAGCGTTGACGTAATCAACCGCGTCAGAGTTTAATCCGCCATCGTTTAACGCATTACGCATAGAAAACTGTGCGCCTTCAGGGCTAGGCATGGTCATGTGGAACGCATCTGCGCTCATGCCAAAACCGCTAAGCTCCGCATAAATTGTTGCACCACGCGCTTTTGCATGTTCATAACTTTCTAGCATCATCATGCCAGCACCATCGCCTAAAACAAATCCGTCACGGTTTTTATCCCAAGGACGACTGGCACTTTCAGGATCATCATTGCGGGTTGATAATGCACGCATTGCACTAAAACCTGAAAGCCCCAACTCACTGGTTGCCATTTCCGAACCACCACACAACATGACATCGGCATCACCGTAAGCAATAGTGCGTGCGGCTAAACCAATGTTGTGTGTACCTGTTGTACAGGCAGTAACAACAGAAATGTTGGGCCCTTTAAAGCCGTGCTTAATAGAAAGGTTTCCGGCAAGCATATTAATAATAGTTGCTGGTATAAAGAAAGGTGACACTTTTCGTGGACCACCCTTAGTGTAGAGATCTCGACATTTTTCGATCATCGGCAAACCACCGATACCCGAACCTGCCGCGATACCTATGCGATGCGCGTTCTCTTCTGTGACCTCAATACCAGAGTCTGCGATAGCTTGCGCTGCCGCACCCATGCCGTATTGAATGAAAACATCAGATTTACGCGCGTCTTTAACTGACATGTAAGGTGTGACATCAAAGTCTTTAACGCTAGCACTAATCTGGGAGGCTATTGCAGATGCATCAAATGCATCTACAGCTCGCACACCACTCTTGCCTGCTTTAATAGCAGACCAAGAATCTTGTACATTATTACCAACTGGTGTTACAAGACCTAAACCCGTAACAACAACACGTTTCTTCGTCAATCTCTCAACCTCACATGCATTAAAATCTAAAATCGACTATTTATGTGAATCCACATAAGTGACAGCATCAGCAATCGTTTTGATTTTTTCAGCATCTTCGTCAGGAATCTCTGTTTCAAACTCTTCTTCAAGAGCCATCACTAATTCAACTGTATCGAGAGAATCAGCGCCTAAATCATCAACGAAAGATGATGTAGCATTTACTTTCTCTTTTTCAACGCCTAATTGTTGAACAACAATATCGATAACCCTATCTTGTACATTACTCATTTTCCTAACGTCCTCTCCAAAAAGTATTCAGTTTACTGCGCTTTTCAAGCGCAAAATTGCAATGCTTACTGTACCACAATCTGAGATTGCGGCACAAACCTCTTTTCCCAATATTAATCAGCACCTTGGGAAATATATTCAGTTTTTTTTTGGCTATTAAGCCATAAACATGCCGCCATTCACATGCAAGGTCTGACCTGTCACGTATGAAGCCATATCGCTGCACAAAAAAACCACTGATTTTGCGATTTCTTCAGGCTGACCTAGACGCTGCATAGGTATCACATTGAGCAACGCCTCTTTCTGCGCATCCGGCAAACCACGCGTCATATCCGTATCAATAAAGCCCGGCGCAACTGCATTAACTGTCACACCACGCGTAGCAATTTCTTGCGCGAGGGATTTAGTCATCCCGATGACGCCCGCTTTTGCTGCCGCATAATTCACTTGACCTGCGTTACCCGTGCAACCCACAACGGATGTGATATTAACGATTCGACCGAATCGCGCTTTAATCATAGGACGCAGACACGCTTTACTCAAACGAAACACTGAACTGAGATTGGTATGAATCACAGCATTCCACTCATCATCCTTCATGCGCATCATTAAATTGTCGCGCGTAATGCCCGCGTTGTTAATTAACAACTCAATTGGACCTGCTTTTTCTTTGATTGTGTTTATGACACTTGCAACTGATTCATCATCACAAACATCTAACATTAAACCCTCACCACTTAAATTGTTTTCAGACATATAAGTAGATATATTTTTTGCGCCTTGCTCGCTCGTTGCCGTTCCAAAAACTTTGACACCTTGCATTGCTAATTGTTTAGCAATTTCAGCACCAATGCCACGACTCGCACCCGTAACTAAAGCGACTTTACCGTCTAAATTCATCGCGAAACCTCTTGTTGCGTCAACGTATCAATAGATTGTGACAAAGTATCGAGGTCACAAATACTTGTCAACTGAAGATTACGATCAATTCTTTTGTTAAGCCCGGTAAGCACCTTGCCAGGACCACATTCAATAACAGTGCTAACATTATGGCTGGTAAAATATTTTATGGTATTGGTCCACTGAACAGGTGAAACCAATTGTCGAAGCAATGCATCTCGAATAGCATCAGGATCTTCCAACACCGAAACATCAACATTGTTTACAACAGATATACTGGGTACGCTCACCTCAACACCGTCTAAAACTGCTTTTAAACGTTCTGCTGCAGGCTTCATCAGCAATGAATGGGATGGCACGCTCACTGGTAACTGCTTCGCCAATTTTGCGCCTTTACTTTTTGCAACATCTAATACTCGCTTCACAGCTGCGATTGTTCCTGCGATAACGACTTGTCCTGGCGAATTAAAATTTGCTGGCGTCAATACATCACCTTCAGCCATCTCAAGACAAAGCTCTGCAACCGCTTCATTATCTAAACCAATAATAGCTGCCAGCGCACCTTCGCCCTCAGGCACAGCGTCTTGCATAAACTCACCGCGACGAGAAACAACATTTAATCCATCAGAGAAATTTATCGCACCTGCACACACCAAAGCAGAATACTCACCCAAACTATGTCCAGCCATCAAGCCTGGCTTGATCTCGGTTTTTGACTGGAATGCTCGCCACATTGCAACACTCGCTGTCAGTAATGCGGGCTGGGTGAATTGAGTTTGGTTTAATTGCTCATTAGGATTACTCAAACACAGTGCCGCCATATCATAACCCAACACATCACCGGCTTCTGCAAACGTGTCGCTAACAACAGTGAAAGATTCGACCATGTCACTTAACATGCCGACGTGCTGTGAACCCTGCCCCGGAAATACAAACCCTAATGTTTTCATAAAAACCCTTTATTAATATTTAACTAATGCAGAACCCCAGCTCAAACCGCCACCAAAACCTTCCATCAACAAAAGGTCCCCGCGCTTAATTTTTCCTTCACGAATATAAGAATCTAGAGCTAACGGAATTGAAGCGCTAGATGTATTACCATGCCGCGCTAACGTCATCGCAACATTATCCATGGACAAATTCAACTTTTTCGCCATGCCTTTTATAATGCGTAAATTTGCTTGGTGCGGTACAAGCCAATCAATTGCTTGTTTTTCGATATTGTTTGCCGATAAGGTTTCATCAAACAACTTACCCAAAGTATTCACCGCAACCTTGAAAAGAGAGCTTCCTTCCATTTTCATAAAAGGCGTTTCGTTTTGTTCGTCTCGCTCAGAACGCTTGCCTCTAGGCAAGTAAAGCATTCCTTCGTATTGCCCATCAGCGTGTAAATGTGTTGACATCACTCCCGGCTCATCAGACGCTGTCAATACAACACTGCCAGCTCCATCACCAAACAATATGCAAGTTGAACGATCAGTCCAATCCAACACGCGCGACATCACTTCACTGCCCACGACTAATGCATTTTTCACCATGCCGGTTTTAATGTATTGGTCCGCGATACTCATTGCATAAGAAAATCCAGCGCAAGCTGACGCATTCAAATCAAAGGCAATACAACCGCCTGCGCCCAATCGATTTTGTAACATAATCGCAGAACCGGGAAATTGTTTTGCCGGTGTCGTTGTCGCAACGATAATAAGCTCTACTTCATCAGGGTTAAGGCCCACCTCTTCAAGCGCCTTAAGGCTTGCCTGTTCAGCCATGCTGGCAGATGTTTCACCTTCTGCTGCAATGCGTCGCTCACTTATCCCAGTGCGCGCAACAATCCATTCATCAGTCGTATCGACCATGGATTCTAGATCAGCGTTAGTAAGAATTTTTTCAGGGAGGTAAGAGCCGGTTCCGGCAATGCGTGCATACGTCATAATATTTCCTCTTAGCCTACGAATTATTTGCGCTCAACAGTGATGAAAGTTGAGCCTTAATCTTCTCTGGCACATTTTTTTCAACTTCCATAATCGCTTCTTCAATCGCATGCTCGTAACCTAACACATTAGCACCGCCGTGGCTTTTCACAACGATACCGTTTAACCCTAAGAACGTTGCACCATTATAGCGAGACGGATCTAAGCGCTTTCTTATGCTTCTCAACACAGGAAAAGCAATAATCGCCAAGCATCGAGTTAATACGTTTTTCTTGAATTCTGCGCTGATGATGCTATTGATTAACTTAGCTACGCCTTCTGAACTTTTAAGGGCAACATTTCCCACAAATCCGTCGCACACAATAACATCTGCAGCATGAGAAAAAATTTGGTCGCTCTCAACGAAGCCAATATAATTGATCGCTTCACACTCAGACAATAAAAGTGAAGTCTGCTTCACCAATTCGTTACCCTTAATATCTTCTTCACCGATATTAAGTAGGGCTACTCTCGAAAACGAATTGTTTTTAACGGAATTAGCAAGGATGGATCCCATAACAGCAAATTGAAATAGGTGTTCGGGCGTGGAATCCACGTTAGCGCCTAAGTCTAGAATATAGGAGCCGATTGAACCTGCGCTTGGCATCATTGAGACAATTGCAGGCCTATCAATGCCTGGCATCATCTTTAGCACAAAGCGGCTGGTTGCCATTAAAGCGCCCGTATTACCCGCGCTAACGCAAGCATCGGCAATGCCTTCATGGACTAAATTAATTGAAACGCGCATGGATGAATCTTTTTTGCCACGCAGCGCAGTTGCTGGCGACTCATCCATTTCAACAATTTCTGTTGTATGTTTGATTTGAATTCTAGGATGACCCAGCGCCTTCAACGCTTTAAGCCGTTTTGCAACAATCGTCTCATCGCCCACCAATATGATGCGCAAGTTGTCGTGTTTTTTCAAAACGCGCAGGGCTGCTGCAATAACAACGCGGGGACCTCTGTCCCCTCCCATAGCATCCAATGCAATCGTTGTAGTATTCAAGAGGCTACTCGTCGTCGCCTTCGGCGGCAACTTTCTCTTGAACAATTTGACGGCCACGATAAAAACCATCTTCTGTCATATGATGACGACGATGCATTTCACCTGTTGTCTTGTCTTCTGTTAACGTTGGTCCTGTTAACGCATCGTGCGCTCTACGCATGCCACGTTTTGAACGTGTCTTGCGATTTTTTTGAACTGCCATAGCACTATTCTCCTAATCACGCTTTTTGTTTGCTAACACATCAAAAGGGCTCGGCCCTTTTTCTATTTCTGTATCAACCTCATCATCCGGTAAGGTTACCGGGCATTCACTTTTCTCGTGCATTGCCACCGTTGGTAAGCACAAGATAATCTCATCTTCAATCGCTTCAATCAGCGATAGTTTTTGATCCTCAACCATTACGGGATCATATTCTGGCTCTACGAGCTTCGCTTGATCATCATCAAGCACTGGACGCAATAATAGCGATTTTTCAACCACATACCGAAATGGCTGCATACAGCGCTGGCATAGTATCAACAGCTCAGCTTTTATGCAACCTTTGATAAAGGCCAATCGTCGGTGATCCCTATCTAATTGAATATCTATTGACACATGACCATCTGATGCGGCCAAGAACGACGTCAATCTTGGCATATCAACCACTTGGAAGTCTCCAGCGAGTCGTACTCTGCGGTCTGCCATAGAATAGGGATTAATTGTTTTGGGTAAATGTTGTTCTTTCATATAGGCAGAATAATAAAGCACCCGCCCCTATAAAATCAACCACTATATCACCCTATATTGCCATTCCTCGCGATGGCGCGTACTCACCCTCCAGCCAACTCACCGTTTCCATCTTACAAGGCGCTACAACCTCTTTCTCTCCCTGAGCATTTTCACGATTCTTAACGGGCAATAAACCATTCACAATTGAATCCTCTTTCGACTTATCACTTAAGCAGCCATCAAATATTTTCTTGACGATTAATGTAATCAAGATTGAAGCTAGTAACGACAAGACCGGAATCACAAATTTGCGAACACCTTCAGCCAACGCCGGACCCACACCAAAAGGAAGAAGACTCACGCACTGCCAGGCAAAACCAGACAACAGGCCTACGACAACACACCTCATCATCTTTAATCTATATCCCGTTTCTGTCTTACGTTTCGCTAAATGCTCTCTGAAATAACCCTCTCGATGAACAACCTCTGCATCCTGATCCGTAATATTATTAGGATCTTGAGGCGCACCTGGATAATACTGGCCACCCACTGCATTCCAAGACTGGCGTTCATCAGCTTCAAACTGTTTCGCATACCGATGAGCTAACGCTAAACCTGTGCTAATACCCACTGCCAGAGCACTCACAGCCATATAGCACAGATAAGCAAGCTGAGCAGGCGGAAGAAACAAAAACGCAACTTGAACAGCTGTTGAAGCCAACTGAAACGCCATCATTCCGTAGAACAAACCCTCGGAAAAGTGCTTGGCGGAACCTTCAACTTTGGGCGCCAGCTCCTGCTCCAACCCCTCTTCTCCTGCAAGCTCTTTGAGTTTAACTATTTGGATTCCTTCGTATCGAGATCTACCCACGTAAGCAATTGCAGCAGCCGTAAGCAGCCCCCACAAGCATTTTATAATAATGCAGCATAACGCCATATTAATATCTGGGGAGTTATACAGCGACAAAGGAAAATCATCAAAGTTAGCTTTAAGAACAAACTCACAAAGATTTTCAACAAGCAAGCATGCAAACATCCAAGCGCCTGCAGCATAAGCCTCATACCAATGCTGGGTTGAATCACTTACATAATGGCCTGAAAGTGCATTTTTTTGGATAAGTTTATGTAAAGGCAACGGCTTCACCTCTTCTTGGCCTTTAAAAACCGTGCAAGCAAATGCAAGATGCAGCAACACATCCTCACTCATAACAACAAAATTAGGAAGCTTTAAAAGCTCATCACTTAAACGCGCCTGCTCCGCCTCTAAGCCTGGAATTTTTTCTTTGAGCTCCCTCAACCCACCCATTGCAACCGCGTAGGCCTTAAGCTTCTTAGATTCATCAGCCGCACAATCGGCTGCGAGCTTTTGCTCATCCTCAGCAGTAAGCTCAGGCGCCTTTCTCCCTCTTTCGTTTTCCGCCTCTTCTTGCAACTCTTTAAGCCGCTTAGATTCTTTTTCCGTTAGAAATGTGGATTTATCTAAACCCAACTCATCCATAGGCCTACTTAGCTCTTTAACTAACGCAACCACCTCGGCCTTGCGAGCCTCTATGGCGTCACGCTTTTCTTTAAATTGCACACGAACAATGTCCAGCTGCGCCTGCAGCTCCGCATTGTAAATCCAGTCTATATCCTCGACTGTCAATTCGTCAGCACTGATGCTCCTCTGCGTTTGAGCTTGCATCTCTTGCACTTCTTTTTTCAGGCGAACAACCTGTTGTTTATTAACTTTTATCCGCTCTTCATAGACCGGCTGATCTTGCTCAAGATACCCCTCGTATCTTTGGATCTCTGCAATCACCTTCGCCTTCTTGGCTTCTAGGAATTCAACCTTCTTCGCTCTTAGGTCCTGACAAATGCTCAAAGCCTCTTTTACAGCTTCAGTAAAGTCTTCATGCAAGGTGTTGATTGCGGCTTCTGCTCTACTGATAACCGCTTGAGATTCAGCCTTCTCAGCGGCATTTATTTTCTTAGCCTCCTGTCGCAACAACTGATTATCTCCGGCAGACACTAAATCAGACAGATGCTTAGCCTCTAAATCTTTATGAGCTCTTTTTAAGTTGCACAGTGCATGCTCTTGCTTTTCTAAGGATAAGCGATACCCGCTTTCTCTAAGCACGACCCTAGCGCTGACTAAGCCAAACAGCAAACGAGCCCTGTCTTCTAAGCTCACTTTAAACTCATCTGCCTCTAGAATTTCGCGAGCCTCGTCAAGCAATTTATTATGCCCATCAATCTCCAGGTTCTGCGACGCAACATTCGTTTTATGCCGTTTAATTGCAGAACGGTATCTTGGCGCCTGCGCAAGCTGCTCGCGTGCAAATTGCGAGGAAAGGTTCAGCGTTTCAATTTCCGCCTCTTTCTCCTCAATGCGTTTAGCATGCACATCCTTCCTATCTGCGTTGAAAGCTTGTAAATGCTTATAAATTAATTGGTTCTCGTCTTTCGCCTCGCCAGAATGGTAAGTATCGAGCAAGCTTGCGTGAGCGCTTTTGACTTTCTCCTCTTGAGCCAGACGGTCTCTCGTATTATTCAACAACTCAGCTGAGAGCTGCTTACGCTTCTCTTTCAACGCGGGAAGCTCTGTTTTTATACGCGCTTCACGCAATACATATTTTTGCTTCTGTTCCCCCATTAGGCTGCGATCTTTACTTTCGAGCCTTGCAATCTCTGCTGATCTTTTTTGAAATGCGGCGTCAAACGCACTCTTTCTCTTGTCTAACTCTTTTTGTCGAAACGTCTCAAGCAAAGCATCGCCTCTAGCCTCCTGATATCTCGCGAGAGGCTCTTGGGTAGCAAGTTCCGCATCTTGTATAGCAATTTCTAGCTGGGTTCTCCCCTGATCATCACCAGGCACCACTCTTTGCAACAGAATCAATTTAGATGAAATTTCAGTCGCCTTCTTGATAAGCCTCTGCCTTTCGTTCATACCCTGATTAACAGCAAAATCAATTAAGCGCTCAACCAACCTTGGAATGAAAATAAGCGCGCGTTGCTGCAATCGTGCATTAACTTTATCTGATGACGGCTTATCAGTGACATTTAAGGACTTTCGAGCACACATAAAAGCACGACTTATTAAAAACTGCATCGCAAACTCTGCAGATTGCTGGCTTCTCAAGGTGAGCGCTTTAGCTTGTTCCTGCTTGTCTTTTTTCTCAGGGAATGACTCGTAAGCCAGAGGCCGGCTCGCCTCCAAGGCATCAAGTTTGGCCTGCTCTTCATTCATCTTTAGCCAGAGTTTAAACTTACCCCCAAGCTCTTTAGACTCAGATTTTTCTTTCAGATCTTTGACTACGGCCTGTTGTCTTGCTAACGCTTCTTCTCGCGATCTCGCGGTGCGTTGTTGGTATTGCTTTATTTGCGCTTGGTGGACGTATAGCCGGTTATCATCTATAACTCTGCCACGGACAATCGCAGCGGCCATTAGAGCGGACGATGGTGCGGTTTTCGTTAACAGCGTGTCTGCCATCACTTGCATGACCGTTGCATTAAAATAGAATTCATTTTCAGGGGTCACTGGAGGCGCCTTTTTTTTCATGGGCACCTTTGCTTCCAAACCACCACCGCCAAGGCTTCGGGCTGAATCAGATGAACTGGTCAATGAGGCCGTGCTACTCCCACTGATGCTAGGCATGAACATGTTCCTTTTTTATTTGTTATAACCGATTACGGTATCACAAAAAGCTTAAGGAAATATTAAGAGTTGTATATTGTGTATATGGATTCGAAATGTGGTTAGGCAGCCATTTGACCAAACTTGTTCTCGGATTGCCGCGCTTGATCCATGCCTGGCGCATCACCCACCCCTTCCGCAAAATCTCTCACTGAAGGAGCCTGTTTAAAAAAGAACGGAACCTGCGCCGAGGAAGTTTTCTCAGAAATTTCATCTGCTTTTAATACACACGCTGGCTTGATCACATAATTGATAAGAAAACGCACGCCTGCCCAGGCAAAAGTGGTTGCTTATCTTGAAATGACATTGATAACACCCCCCAGCTGTATCTAAGTAGATTCAAAATCTCACCTAATAATTTAGCAAAATTCAAGCTACACCTTTAAGGAAACAACGGGATACAATAAATGATAGCTCAACTAGTGATTTTTAACGGAGGATCAACCCTTTACGCGAGAGCTTGTTTTTTGTATTATTCTTAAAATTCCAAACAATAAAAGAAATCAATATGTTACCCAATATCGTCTTAGGCTCCAGCTCTCCATCACGCCGCGATGTCATGGATAAACTATCAATTAGTTACGAGATAGCTCACCCAGAAACAGACGAAACAAGTCGCCCCCAAGAATCAGCGCTCGAACTCGTTAAGCGTTTAAGCATCGATAAAGCAAACTGTGTTGGTAAAAAATACCGCGACCATCTCGTCATAGGCTGCGACCAAGTAGCTGAACTCGACGGTGAAATACTCGGAAAACCTCACACCGTTGAAAACGCCTACGCTCAACTCAAAAAACAAAGTGGCAAAGAAATCGTTTACTACTCCGGCCTTTGCTTATTGAACACCAAAACGGGAAAACACCAATTATCGGTAGATGAAACGCATGTTAAATTTCGAGAGCTTACCGATAAAGAAATTTATCAATACATCGAAATTGACAACCCACTAAAATGCGCCGCTAGCTTTAAATGCGAATCAAAAGGAATGTTCATTGTTGACTGGGTCAGAGGTGACGATATACATGCGCTGATTGGCTTATCAATCGTGAGCCTTTCAAGGTTACTTAGAAATGAAGGCGTGAACTTAATCGGTTAGCAAAGGCAATAAGGCCTGAATATCATCAACCAACGCTTTTGGAGACAACGCCTCTAAGCTCTCTTTAGACTGACAACCGTAAGTGACGCCAACGGCATCCATCTTAACAGCATGCGCCATTTCGATATCATAGACAGAATCACCAATCATGATTGCATCACCGGGAGACACATCAAGCCGCTCTAACAAATCTAACAACATCTGCGGATTAGGCTTCGATGGCGCCTCATCTGCTGTGATAGTCGCTTCAAAAATACCAGCCAAGCCTGTGTGCTCAATATCAACATCAAGGCCATGCCTGCTCTTACCGGTTGCAACAGCTAAACGAAACCCTTTTTCTTTTAGAGCCGATAGAGCATCAACCACACCATCAAAGAGTTGAACTGAAGGTATGTCTTGCGCATTAAAATACTGCCAATAACGTTCTTGTAACACTGAACAATGACTATTGCTAAGATCCGGAAATAACGCCCTAATAGTATGAGGCAAATCCAAGCCAATGCAGTCTTTAATGGCTGCCGCGTCAGGCTCAGGCAAATGCAAATCGGTAGCCGCTTTTTGGAAGCAATGCACAATACGCCACGTTGTATCTGCTAACGTGCCATCCCAATCAAAGATGACGAGTGAATACTTCACGGTAACTCCTTAATGACAAGCTGCAAGTCTTCACCTAGAGGCGCCTCAACCGTGACCATCTCACCTGTCTCAGGGTTGGGGAAGGTAATCTTGCTTGCGTGTAAAAATAATCGCCTAAGGCCATAGTGACGCATCCCTTTATTAAACGCAATATTGCCGTATTTCTCATCCCCAGCAATTGGGAAACCTAGATGTTCGGCGTGAACACGTATTTGATGTGTTCGACCTGTATCTATTTTAGCATTGAGCAATGTTGCATCGGTAAACTTTTTAATCACATCAAAATGCGTCACTGAATCTTTGCCTTCATCACTAGTAGTCACATGGCGCTCACCATGCTTTTGTGTTGTCTTATCAAGTGGCGCATCAACTGTAGTATGGCGCTTAGACCAAACACCCTTCGTTAACAAGGTGTACACCTTCACGCACTCTCCATCACGCAATGCCTTATGCAAAGCCAGTAACGTTTCTCTGTCTTTTGCAATCATCAAACAACCCGAGGTTGCTCTATCCAATCTATGGACCAAAGCAAAATGTTGATTGGGGAATTTCTCACGCAAAATATCGATAAGACCATAGTCCACGCCACTGCCAGCGTGAACCGCTAGACCTGAGGGCTTATTGAGCACCATCATTCCTTTGTCTTCATATAAGATAGAGTCATCCAACAATGCCAAGGCCCGCTTATTGGGTGTTAACTTAACCGGGTCATCACTTGTTCTCACGGGTGGTATTCGAACCTCATCACCCAGGCATAACCTGTAGTCTGGCTTTACGCGCTTTTTATTGACGCGCACCTCACCTTTGCGAAGAATGCGATAAATGCGACTCTTGGGAACGCCTTTTAATTTGCTCATTAAAAAATTATCAACTCGCTGGCCTGTGTTGCCACTGTCAATTTTGATGAAATATACGGATGGGTTGCTCATATTTTGATCTTCGATTTTAGGGGTTACTCTCGCTTGGTCCGGCAAGGTTAGCCTGAATTTATTGCCTTGTCGAATCATTGTTGTTATATTTGGGGAGTCAGTAGCTAGTCTCCGAATATCGTAAATGAATAGCGCTACTTACGTTTCAAGGGGGTGTCATGAAAGACACCAAAAGATTTACCCTGTTGGCCAAATCGCCAACAGATGCGTTAACGCAAGATACACGTTAAGCAGTTTACAGAATATTTTGAGTGATAATTAATCAATGAAACTCGTTAAAGATCAAATTAAAATCAAGATGTATGCCTTTTCGCCACCTATTTCGGTATTTGGCAAAGGATAACTGTATTCTCTCAACATATCTCGCCTTAATGCCTGACTCAACAAGCAGGTACAAAAATGAAACGAATGCTAATAAATGCAACTTATCAAGAAGATGAGCTGCGGATTGCCTTAGTGGATGGGCAAACTGTCTACGATCTAGATATTGAATCAACCGCCAACAAGCAAAAGAAAGCCAACATCTACAAAGGACGCATCACACGCGTAGAACCCAGCCTTGAGGCTGCCTTTGTCGATTATGGTGAGAATCGTCACGGGTTCTTACCCCTCAAAGAAATCGCACCTGTTTACTACCCTGCAGGTTACGATTCAAGCAAATCCAAAAGCATCAAAGAAATCATCAAAGAAGGCCAAGAGATCATTGTCCAGGTTGAGAAAGAAGAGCGCGGCAATAAAGGCGCGGCATTAACAACCTCCATTACAATCCCTGGCTCTTACCTTGTCTTAATGCCTAACAACAGCCGAGCAGGTGGCGTTTCACGTCGCATCGAAGGCGAAGACAGACACGAACTCAAAGAAATCCTCAGCATGATTGAATACCCACAAGAAATGGGATTAATCGTACGCACCGCAAGCTCTGGCAAAAGCCAAGAAGAGCTTCAGTGGGATCTCGACATCTTGCTCAAGCATTGGGCTGCCATTCAATCAGTTCAAAACGAACGCCCAGCGCCATTCTTAATCTACCAAGAAGGCAACGGCGTTATTCGCGCCATACGCGACTACTTGCGCAAAGACATTGACGAAATTGTTATCGATAACAAAGAAGTTTACGAAGACGCTAAGCGCCATCTCGCCGCTGTAAGGCCCGATTTCGTTGATCGCATTAAATACTATGATGGCTCAACCCCATTATTCACACGCTTCCAAATTGAAAGCCAAATTGAATCTGCATTTGCTCGCGAAGTGCGCCTGCCTTCAGGTGGCTCTATTGTGATCGATCACACAGAAGCACTGATTTCAATCGACATTAACTCGTCTAAGTCTACCAAAGGTAGCGACATTGAAGACACCGCTCTGAACACCAACCTTGAAGCCTCGCGTGAAATCGCACGCCAATTGCGTTTGCGCGATTTAGGTGGCCTGGTTGTAATCGACTACATTGATATGGTTAATCCAAACAATCAACGCTCCGTTGAAGACGCCTTAACAGAGGCACTTGCAATGGATAGAGCGCGCGTTCAAGTTGGCCGCATCTCACGCTTTGGTTTAATGGAAATGTCTAGACAACGCTTACGTCCGTCACTTGGTGAATCTTTGCATACCGTCTGCAAACGATGTGAAGGCCGAGGCACAATACGCGGCATAGAATCACTCGCTTTAACCGTGATTCGTATCATCGAAGAACATTCCTTAAAAGAAAATACCGCCGCTGTCAGAGCGCAACTTCCTTCTGATATGGCCACATTTATTTTAAATGAAAAGCGTAAGACTATTGTAGAAATTGAGCAACGCCAGGGCATTACAGTACAAATCATTGCAAACCCTTACATGCAAAGTCCTCAATATGAAATTGAACGTATTCGTACGCATGACATTTTTTATGAAAGCAGCCATAAACTCATCAAAAAACCTGAAGATGAAAAAATTGAAGTCAAATCGGGTGCTGCGGATCCTGCGGCAAAACGTCGTGCTGAACCTGCATTAAAATCCATGGAAATTCCAGATGCGCCACCACCTGTGAGCAAGGGTAGAAAATCTTCTAAAAAAGGATTCTTCAAACGCATACTAGAAGCACTTACAGGCGAAGAAGAAAAGCCAAAGAAGCATAAGAAAAAACACCACTCCAAACCGCATCATCACAAACAGCGGCCGCACCACCATAAAAAGCACCCGCATGCGCAGAGCAAGCACAGCCAAGGAAAGGGCCCGAGTGAAAGGAAAAACAATAATCAACAAAACGCCAGGAACGATCGCGAGACCGATGAGCATAAGCCGTCTAAACCAAGAAGACAGAATCGTCGCCGGAACAACAACAATCGATCAGGGCAACAAAATGATCGCCAAGCGCAACCTAATGCTCAACAAAAGCAAAAGCCTGAAGCTAAGCCAAAGCAAGATCGCCCACCTCAGAGCAATCAAACGCCGAAGCAAAATGTCGCCCCGAAGCAAAACGATATACCGAAAGCAAAAGACACAGCTAAGCAAACGGTTAATTCTGACACCAACCAGGGCACTGATAAATAACACTGTAGCAAGCCATCCTTCCGGGATTGTCGCAAGGCAATTCCGGAATTCATTTTATTTAACGGCACCTTGCGCCGTTTTTTATTTTATGAACCCCGGATCAAGCCCCGCCCCAGAAATGCGCAGCATTATCAGGGGCCGGGGATGACGTCGCTTTCGTATTCGTCGTTCTCGCAAAGACCTACTCATCCAACCCCATCTTTCTTGCTTCACTCTCGAGCAAGACCGGAATATCTTTCTTAATGGGATATGCAACCCGATCACGCTGACAAATAAGCTCTTGATTGGGTTTATCGTAGGTTAATTCACCTTTGCAAACTGGGCATGCGAGAATTTCTAGCAATTTATTATCCATATCACTCTTCACCTTTTATTAGAACGCGACTACAATAATCCGCATGAATATAGCAAATACCCACCCAAGTTGGAAACCTCTCTTAAGCGAAGCGCTCGCCGCTCTCGACCCAAACTACCTGGAACACCTCTCAACACAAAAAAATTGGCTACCAGGGCCGGCGGCCATTTTTAATGCTTTTTCCATACCTGTTGAAAAGACGCGCTTTGTATTAATGGGAGAATCACCCTACCCTCGTTCACAGTCCGCCAATGGTTACGCCTTCTGGGATAATGCTGTTGGCAATCTCTGGTCCGATACGGGGCTATCAAAACCTGTTAATCGTGCAACCTCGCTTAGAAACATGATTAAAATGTTATTGGTCGCGCGCGGGAACTTAACACCCGGCGCAACCACTCAAGACGCTATTGCCAAAATTGATAAATACGCTTTAGTTCAAACAAACTCAGAATTCTTCACCAACTTAACCAACAACGGTTTTTTACTGCTCAATGCCTCGTTAAGCTTTCGCCCAAAGAAAGTGCCTGTTGATGCCAAAGCTTGGCTACCCTTTATGCAAACCTTGCTCAAATCACTCCATCAAAAAAACCCCAATATTGAGCTCTTATTGTTTGGAAAAGTGGCTGAAAAAATTGGTGGCTTGCCCGAGCTATCTTCGATAAAACGCTTTACTGCCGAACACCCTTACAATCTTTCCTTCATACAAAACAAGCAAGTACTCGATTACTTTAAACCCCTAGGTTTATTAGACAAACGGTGAAAAAACCGTCACAATCTATACATAAACAGTAAAGAACAATAATTTGATAAGGGCTAATCTATGCGAATATTACTGATTGAGGACGACGAACTGCTCGGGCACGGCATTTGCACGGGATTATCCCAGCTAGGCTACACTGTAGACTGGCTAAAAGACGGCCAAGCAGCCAGCCAAGCACTGCAAACAGAAGTCTTCGATATGATCATACTCGACTTAGGCCTACCTAAAATTAACGGCATTGATTTACTGGAAAACCTACGAGGCCGCGGAATCACAACACCCGTTTTGATCTTAACCGCAAGAGATACCACAGAAGATCACGTTATTGGTCTAGACTCAGGCGCAGACGACTACATGTCGAAGCCCTTCGAACTCGACGAATTGTGCGCACGCATACGCGCCCTATTAAGACGATTCTCTTCACGCGCAGAACCCATTCTTGAGTATGAAGATATCATTTTAGACCCAGCTTCGCACACAGTGACCTTAGAAGACAAGCCGGTCACACTATCTCGACGTGAGTTCGCCCTACTGTACAAGCTGCTAGAAAATGCAGGTCGCGTACTTTCACGAGAAAACTTGATGCAATCCGTTTACGGCTGGGAAGAAGACGTTGATTCAAATGCCTTAGAAGTGCACATACATAACTTGCGTAAAAAATTTGGCTCCAAATTAATACGCACAATTCGTGGCGTTGGCTACATGATCGATAAAGACTTATGAAATCATCCATACGGCAGTTCCTCATTGTTACCTTGCTCGCGAGCACAATCTTACTGTGGATTCTAACCTTGCTAGCAGATGCGGCCGTTAACCAACGTGATATTCGAAAAAGTTTAGACAGCCAGCTTCGATACACTGCTGAACTTATTTCCGCACTGACACACGAAGATCCTCACAAACAGATTCAACTCAACTTGAAAAAAGTGCAATTTCAGCACTTTCAATTTCAACTGTTCAACGAACACAATCAACTTTTATTACGATCCCAAGCAGCACCCCTGACAGAATACACCAACATTCAAAAAGGATTCCTAACTGCCGATATTCAAGATGAAACTTGGCGCTTTTACATTAACACCGACACCCGCAATGGCGAGAGAATTATCGTCGCAGGCAAAGTCGCCACAATTGACGCACTAGCGCTAACCGTATTTAAAAACACCGTCGTTATTATGATGATCGCTATTTTAATTCTCGCGCTGCTCATCTGCCTCATCACTGAGTACTCCTTGCGTTACATCAAACAACTTTCAAGCGCACTGACTAACAGAGCCGCAACACATTTAGCCCCTATCAAGACCGCAGACTCACCTGAAGAATTCAAACCACTCGTTGCTGAAATGAATAATCTCTTTACGCAAATTAGACAAACAATGGAGCGAAACAAACGCTTTGCCTCTGATGCAGCCCATGAACTACGCACTCCCTTGGCAGCACTTAAAACGCAAGCAGAAGTTGCGCGAAAATCTCAAGATGACTCTGAGCGATCCTTAGCATTGCCCAACGTCATCAAGGGTGTCGATCGAAGCACCCATCTTGTAGAGCAACTCCTAACGCTTGGACGACTCGGACCTGAAGCCACTTTAAACGACATCACCCCTATAGACCCAGAAAAACTCGCAGCTGAAATTGTTGCACTACTTGTGCCTAAGGCTATCAAAAAAAATATTGAGATTGAACTTATAGCAAACGAACATGAACAATTCATCTTAGCTAACGAAATCTCAATTGCGATACTGATGCGAAACCTGGTCGACAACGCAATACGCTACACACCGGAAAATGGCTTTGTAAAAGTCTCCATTCTATCAAGCAGTAAACTCGTCATTTTTAGAGTTGAAGACAGCGGTCCAGGCATTCCAGAAGACTTGCATGCCCGTATCTTTGAACGCTTTTACCGCGTGCTTGGCACAGAACAAACCGGCAGCGGCTTAGGTCTTGCTATTGTTAAACAAGTGGCTGACTTACACCGTGCGAAAATCAAACTCAGCAAACCAAGCAATGGCCAAGGCTTACGTGTCGATGCTGTCTTTACCAAAGTAAAACCCAGCTAGAGCGCGCATTCGCTCACTGCCGTAAACCCTCATCAAAAAACCTCTTCCCAGCAAGGAGATCATCATCACATACATTCCCCCCACCCGGAGCCCCGCCTACTGCAAAGAAACTCGCACTTGACTCACCCGGCCCTAACGTTTCCAAGGAATATTTTGTATCTAGCCTATCGCGCAGCAATATCTTCACCTTTGTGTGGGCGATGAGCAAAGAAAACAATTTAGCAAGACCCATCATTAAAAACCCACTCAAACCAACCGCAACGGCTGTTAAGGCGACAGCCCAGCCTGGCGGCGTCGCTGTGATTACACCGATAAAAACCGTTGCTTTAATCACACCTAACGCAACACTCAGACCTACAGCCGTTGAGGCTACCGGCAAAATCCACCAGCATACGCTGATTTCACCCAATTGATGAGAAGCCCTTATGGTTCTCAATACATCACTAGGATCCAGCGGACTGATTCTATCCTCAAACTTATCAACAACACTGGCGACTTTTTTCAAAAGCAACATTGTTTCAGAAGCCTCATCCTCATCACCTGAGAGGTGCGCAACTGAATCTATCGCTCTCCAGCTTATCAATAAGTCGCGAAGCTCAGCATTAGTTACTGCCGATACCTCTTTATACTCTGAAAGCTCCTTCTCCAGAGATGCCGCTTTTTTTGCGCTAGCACACGACAAGGTGAAGGTTTTAATCAGCGCTGGCGTTGCAGTTTTGTAAAAATCTAGCAGCTCATCAAATTCTTCTTTTGATTTTTTCGATGACAAAAGATGTAGGAAAACGGATGCTTCTTGACACTTCGCCCGCTCTGCCTTAAGGACTTTTAACTGAGCTTGCAAGCGCAGTACCTCTTCGCCATCATCGTTGTGTTTATCGAGAAGGGCTATCGTATTTTCATGCTTCTTACACAGCTTATCAAGCTCTCCTTTACGAAGCGAATCATAAAACCCTATGACTTGATTTAACTGATCTTCAAACGATTGTTGCAATGACTGCCTTTCTTTAAGGCCCGCCTCCTCTTTATCTTTCGTATGAAGCTTATCGACTGCAGCCATTAATGGCCTGATAAGGTGAAGCCCCCCCTCCTCCTTTGCTAGAGCAAACTGAAACCTAGCAAGAGCGGCCAATAAATCGTGATCAGTCAGGGCAACACTGCCTGCTTGTTTTTTCTCACCCGAAGAGAGACGCTGCGCTGCAGTAAATGCTGACTCAACTTTTGCAAGTTCCACAGAAAGCTCGCTTACTGCACTTGAATAAAATACCGCTCTTCGTCCCAACACCTGATCTCTAAAAAGCACTTCGAGCTCTGCTTTACAGGCAAATGGATTAAACGACTCAACATTCATTTTTGATAAAAGTGTTTGCGAGCCTTTTAGCTCATCGAGGCGATTGATCTTGGGATTAAATTCAGGGTCTGATGGGTTATCATCTGCATTCAAAAATATGTAAGACCACACACCCTCGTTCTTAAAGTAATGAAATTTTTTGTGTTTTAATATCGCGTTAGTGGGAAGCTTCAATGCGTAACTCACCTGATAATCATGCTGAGCTCTTATCGTGGCAGCTCTTCTGATCCGCCTACCTTTCATGACTTTTTTAGGATCATCAATCACCTTAAACAAGATAGCAAAAGCCGCTGATAGCCCATTGACAGTACCGATGAACGACTTTAAAGCCGCGAGCTCTACCGCAAAAGCGTTACTTTTGTAATCCTTGAATGATGCATCACACAGATTAACGGCCTCGAGAACCTCAGGGGATAACTTTTCTTTCTGTTCAAGTTGCCCATTTTTACTGGTAGGTGAATTTTGCATATTATTATTCCATTATTATATTTTTAAGTGGATAACACTTATATAAAAATAATAACTATACACAAATAACCTTAAGAGAATCTTAAGAGCTTGTCAGCCAATCAACAACCTACTATATACGCATCCCCCCCTCCGGCGTCACTGTCATATTAGCAAGCAAGGGTGCTCTTTCGATTTTTTCTGGCGCACAAAATACAGGGTTGTCTGACATAAACGTAGACCTTTTCTCAATATTATCATTTGCTCGTTTTTGTGAACGTTTCAAAAGGTAGTTTTTAATCATCAACGTGAATAAGCACCCAATTGCGAACCCTAACAAAACCAACAAGCCTGGAGGCGTACTGCCCACTAAACCTGCAATAACACTTATCTCAATCGCTTTTTCAGCTAAAGCATAACCAAAACCAGCCGCCAAAAATGGAAGGGAAATTGATGCAACACTGACAACTTTTTCTCCTGAGCTAAAACGACAAGGCTGGACTTTTTTCAGGGCTTGCATTTCTGTTAACAAGTTAACTTGTAACTCCAAGTCTGCAATTGTTCTATCTCGACTATCAATCAAATGACCCAGCTGAGGGATCAACGCTATATCAGCAGCATCCCCGACCTGATCGTTTAATTCAGCCGCCTCTAACTCTTTTGATCTCGCATGATGCAACAATGTACGCGCTTGCTCAGCAATCAAATTTTTATGGCGCGCTTGGCGATCAAGATTACTAACCACTTGATTTGTCCTTTCAATAATCACACTTTTGCGATTACTGGTCACAACCTCCATTGAGAGCCTGTCCTTAAGTCGCGCAACCTTCTCGACACTCGATGAACTTCTTTCCAAGCTAACGGCTTTCAATGGCACTTTATCAAGCTCTTCCTGAACATCTTTAATTGAACTGTGTTTAGCGCAATTGTTGATATTGAGATTTTGCAACTTTAGCATGCCATGCACAGTATCAATTTGAGAAATGATGCCATCAATTCCTTGAATTTTTTCGAGCAATAAAGCCTGAGTAACTTTGTCTCGCTCAACAACCTTAGCTTGCGTATATTTTAATTTGGCTTTATCCAACCCTCTTCGAGCCTCCTCCATCGCTAGGAGTATATGAGATAAAAAGAACGGAATATCACCAATGGGTATATCAATGGAATTTTCCGGATTAAGGCAGCCTGCTGTTTTAATAACTCGCGTATTCCTCGAAGCGCAGAATTGCTCAAACACACCGTTCATACCTAAAACGAACTCATCTTTAACACCAGGGTGCTTGCTGACAGCCTTTATCAGAGGAAACACTGTTTCCCGGAAGGCGGAAATAGGTCGGCCTTCTTCCTTCTTTTCTTTGTTAGCCTTAATCCCATGCGATTGATAAAACTCAAGCATCACCAATGAATTTCGAATGCTAATATAAAAACGTGGATTTGAGAGCAACATATTCTGTATCATACGCAGATAAGCAGAGATGGCACTCAACTCATCGCCGCTTTCTTTTTCCTCACAAGGCTTTCCTGCCAAAATAGAGGAGCTTGCCTTAAACACCTTTGAAGATTTAATCATCCCTCGGTAAATTAAAAACCCTTTAGCAATTTTGTCTAACTCCCCCCTTAACAAACCAATCACCTCAATGGAGATCTGGTGTTCTTTTTTGGAGATTCCTGTCTTCCCTAAGAAATGCGGATAAGCGCCAAGCAATTTAAACAAAAAGGCTGCGTTCTCCTCCGTATTCAAAAACTTTTTTATTATAATTTCATCATGAAAACGTCTCAGCGCCATATTGACAGATTTATCGCCCTGTGCAGTGATATTTTTAGCACTTTGCAAAGGATCCTTAGCAACCAGTGAGGCTGCAGATTTTGAACCACCAAATAAAGCAGAGACCGTATCGGATTTCACTAATCTTTTTCTAGCGTTAGTTTCAGGCATAAATCCTCCTTGAAATTCATCTATATGAATATATTGTTGTCATAAACTAATATAACAGAGGAAAGCTTAAGGAAACCTTAAGGCCTAGGCAGGATTAACTCATATTACTCACTTTGAGTTGAATAACGCATGAATTAAAACTCGTAACGAGTTTATCTAAGGCATTTCGTCAATTTCTTCTTTTGGAGTTGGTAATAAATCTTCACGTTTTAAACCAAAAACCAACGCTAATGCACCCGCAACGTAAATTGAAGAATAGGTTCCAACGAGAATACCTACCAAGAATGCCACCGAAAAACCATGCAATACAGGACCACCAAAGAGATACAATGAAATGATCGCAAGCAACGTCAACATAGACGTCATAATGGTTCTAGAAAGTGTCTGGTTAATCGAAAGATTCATGATCTCAACAGGGGTGCCGCCACGGACTTTTCGGAAGGTTTCACGCACTCGGTCAAAAACCACCACAGTATCATTCAACGAATAACCAATCACCGTCAGCAACGCGACTAAAGCGATGAGATCAAACTCAATATGGAAGAAAGAAAACACTCCCAGGATTAAAACAGGATCATGCACCAAGGCTAAGGTTGAGCTGATCGCAAAACGAAATTCAAATCGCATAGCGATATAAATCATGGTGGCAACTAAAGACACCACTAATGCCAAAATACCTTTGCTCACAAGCTCTTCACCGACCTGTGGGCCAATGTAATTGACTTGACTCACTTCAGCGCCTAGCACCTGCTGAACGCGCACAGCAATCTTTTTATTATCATCAGCATGATCTTTAGACGCCGCATCTGCACTTGCTAACGTTGTTGGCTGAAAACTCACCTGAACATCACGAGTAGACCCATAGGTTTTAACAACCGCATCTTTAAATCCGGCCTCTTCTAACTGCTCACGAATTTGAGGCAAGTTCGCAGATTGCGGGTAATGCAATTCGATTTGCGTGCCACCAGTAAAATCGAGCCCCCACTTCATGCCGTTAAAATAAATGGAGCTAATAGAGACTACAAACAAAATTAATGAGAAAATTGCGGCGTATTTGCGCTGCCCCATGAAATTAATACTGGTGTTCTGTTTAAAAAATTCCATTGAGATACCCTTAGATCTTAATACCAATTGAGAGTTGTTTTAATTCTTTGCCGCCGTATAACAAGTTGGCCAAACCTCTTGTCACCATCACCGCAGTGAACATAGAAGTGAGAATGCCGACAGTAAGCGTTACCGCAAACCCTTGCACTGCGCCTGTTGCGACCGCTAATAACACTATCGCAACGATTAGCGTTGTCACATTAGAATCGACAATCGTCGCAAACGCACGCTCATAGCCTGCGTGGATACTGCCTTGAATGCCAAGCCCGTTTCGAAGCTCCTCTCGTATTCGTTCATTAATCAGCACGTTCGCATCGATCGCCATACCCACCGTCAGAATAATGCCCGCAATGGACGGCAAGGTTAAGGTCAAACCAAGCATCGATAAGATGGCAACAATGATAATCAAGTTAAACACCAAGCCAATCGTACCAATCACGCCGAACCAACGGTAATACGCAATGATAAAGATGCAAATCATGATCAAACCGACCAGCACCGAGCGCTCGCCTTTTTCAATGTTTTGCTTACCTAAACTTGGTCCCACAATTCGTGACTCAATCACAGCCAAGGATGTTGGCAATGCGCCCGAACGCAATAACAGCGCCAAGTCGCGGGCATAGCCCATGTCTTTCAAACCCGTAATCTGGAAGGTATTGCCTAGCGCACTTTGAATAGTCGCCACATTAATCACTTTCTTTTCGGTACGATAAGAAATGACTTCTTTTCCATCGATTTCTTTAATGACTGGTTTTTTGTCGATATAAACTGTACCCATTGGCTTACCAACATTTGCAGCGGTTGTACGAGAGAATTTGGACTCATTGCCACCCCCGCCTAGGCGAATCGACACTGAAGGTTTTCCATTTTCATCCACCGTGGAGGTTGCGCTGGTAATTGCAGAACCTTGCAAAATAACATCATTGTGCAACAACACAGGCTGACCAGCTTCGTTGTACAACAACTCAGTGCCTGCAGGCAAAACGCCTTGTACCGCGGAATTGGCGTCATGTTGATAATCAACCATGCGGAATTCTAAGGTGGCTGTTTTACCCAAAATTTCTTGCGCGCGCGCTGTATCTTGAACACCCGGCAAATCAACTGAGATCCGATCCTGCCCTTGGGTCTGCACGATTGGTTCACTAATGCCTAATTCGTTCACACGTTTCCGCAAGGTCATCAACGCTTGTTTCATTGTGTTTTGCGTCACTGACTGAAGAATGGTTGGATCCATCTCGCCTGACAACACAAACTCACCGCCTGTTGATTCACGTGTCCACGTAAAATCACGCGATGTTTTGGTCACTTTTTTGTAAGCTTCATCCAATAAGGTTTGAGACTTAAAGCGGATATTCACATTCCCTGTGCCCGCTCGTGAAAGCCCTGAATAACGAATGCGATCTTGACGCAAGCTGGCCGTCACATTGCGTACTTCACCATCAACGCGGTGCTTAACAACACTGGCAACGTCAACAGATAACAAAAAGTGTACGCCACCTTGCAAGTCTAAACCATATTTCATGGGGTGCGCGTTTAAGGCTAACAACCACGCAGGCGTGGCAGGCGCAAGATTGGGTGCAACGATATATTTTTCGCCCAACGCATCTTCCAACACCTCTTTTGCAGAAAGCTGCGTGTCCGTATTCGGAAAACGAATGAGTAATTTGCTCCCCTCCGGCGTCACTGACAATGTTTTATAATTGTGCTTCGTTAGAAGTGACTGGATTTGACTCACCACGGTTCTGTTAATTTCAGTACCGTTTTGATTCGATATTTGAACAGCTGGGTTATCACCGTACAGATTGGGTATTGCGTAGACAATTCCGAACATAAGTATGACCACAATCATTACATACTTCCAACGAGGAAATTTATTCATCAATGTAAGCCTATTTTACTAAGATAAAGAACAGCTTAGGTTATCAGCTTTGGGAGGGATTGCATAGTATATAGAGTTAGGCCGGATTTAATTTTGCTGTAGCCTGCACAAGCAGCGCGCCAGCGCTGCGCCTGCGGGGATATCGCTGGGCCAATGGATGTTTATTTGATACGAGGTGTTGCTGGAGGAGCCTCAGCAGCAATATCATTTTCCGCATCATTCTCTTCTTTCTTTTTGTTTTCGTCTTCTTGCACTTTTGCTCTTTCTTCAGGTGAACTACCATCTAGTGGACTGCCATAAGCACCATCATTTCCACCGTCTAAGGATTGATCTGTTAAGGTATCTTGATCTCCCTTGTTTAGCTGGTCAACTGACTGCCTATTTGCCGTGCTAAGCCCTTGGACAACACCACCACCGGCCGCATTCTGTCCGCCTCTCATTGTTTCTAAGGTGCGCTCTTGCGCCGTTTGCTCTTGATCATTGGTTTGATTTTTCAACGCATCCTTAACACGCTTGATAAACTCAGGCTTAGGCTTAGGCGTCATTTCTTTCAAAGCCTCCAGGCCATTGGTATTCTCATTGTTCATCTCATAGGCAGATAACAATGAAAATATGGCGTTCGTGCTTTCTTTAGAAGGCTGCCCTGCTTGAATCACTTCATCAAGATCTTTTTTAAGCTTTTCTACAGAAGCTTTCTCAATGATACCTTCTTTTGCTTCATTCTTCGCCATGACTAATACCTCTCTCTTCTATATATTAACCTGGCTTCATACCACCCAGGCTAGGAGCATCTACAGCAGGAGTATCAATATTCTCCTGTGTATTGCCTGCCTCTTCGCTTCGCTCCTGTTTATTACCCACGCTAGGCCCATCCGCTTTCTTTTCAAGCTCATCATCCAACCCTTTTTTAGGTCCATTTTCGAGCGTATTTCCTTCTTCAGCCTCGAGCCCTTGTTCTTTTTTCATTCCAATGGCATCTTTAAAACCATCAATCAGTTCCTGACTTTGCTCTTGCGTCATACCCATTGATTGCAACATTTCATCAGCGAGCATTTCAATTTTATCTAAATCAGCCTCCGAAATATCTTCCACCTGCTGGCCTGAATATGTTTCTGCGAACTCAAGCATCAATTCAATCAAGCTCTTTTGTTCTTTTTCCTCTTCTTGGGTTTTTTCTTGTTCAACTTCATTGCCAGGACTAGGCACAGGCGGGCCATCATTCAAACTCTCAGTAAGGTTACTTTGAAACGCATCCAAAGCCTCGGTTTCATTGGGATTTGGCAGTGAAAGCGATTCACCTAGAAGATTACTGATGTCGGCCGTGCTAGACATAAGGAGAACCCCGCTTCTCTCTTTATATATGCTAATTATAACCCAAACAAGGTTGTTTTTATAGACAATTCGGTCACAACGCAGCCAACCCACTGAGTTATAGTGAAATATAGCTCAAACGAGTCAGCGCAAACGATTGAAAATTGCCTACAATACCGGACTGGAATCTTGCTACAATAGCTCGGCATTAGGCAATAACACACAGGGTTAACCCATGGATTTCTTCACGAAAATTGACCATACAACACAAGTATTAACACCCAACAGACGGCTTGCGGCAGATTTGATCGAACGGCATGCACAGATGCAATCATCACCCGCTTTCCAAACACCTACGATCTTGCCCTATGAATCCTGGCTACAACAAAGTTATCAAAAATTATGTGAACAAGATCACGTTAAGCAAAAAACCATACCCTCTGCGCTGCAAGAAAAAGTGATCTTGCAAAAAATTATTGAAGAACACACTAAAGACGAACCCTTATTAAATCTCAGCGCCACAACAAAACAAGTGGGTGATGCGATCAGCATTTTGCGAAAATGGCAAATTGCACCTGACAACCCCGACTTAACCTCCCATGAGAACAGCATTAACTTAATGGCATGGGCTGATGCCTTAGCCGATGCATATCAAGATCGAAACTGGCTGAGTAGCTCCCAAATTCCTGCTACGCTCATTGAACATGCAGCATTACTCACAAGTGAAACGATTTATTGGATTGGCTTTACTGAGCTCTCCCCTGAGCAAAATGCCCTAATTAAAGCGCTCAGGAATGCTAAAGTCACGTGTATCATTTTACCGACGATCGACACCTTGAATTCCACTCCAAAAAAAATTAATCAACCTGACAGAGATAGCGAAATGCAACTCATGGCAAACTGGGCTGTAAAAGAAACGGAACAAAACAAAAGTGTGGCCTGTATTGTCCCTAACTTAGAACAACATCGTCATGATATTGATTCCGTGTTTTACAAAACCTGCGGTAAAAACAAAGTATATAACATTTCGGCAGGCACGCCGTTAATACAATACCCCATGATACGTGCGGCGTTTTCAATACTCGAACTACACCGAAGCGAGATACCCGTTGAAACAATTAGCCGATTACTGCGATCACCGTTTATTGGAGAAACCGAGCTATCTGAGCGGTCACTCTTTTATAACAACTTACTCGAATGCAAACAAAAAAGCTTCAGACTCAATGAATTACAATTCCATTTATCACAACAAGAAAGATGCGAAACGCTTAAGGTCAGCATCGATGCTTTTGCTGAACTTAAACATCACGCACCGAAAACACAAACTAATGCTGCCTGGGCTTTACACTTTTCTTATGTGTTAGAAACACTAGGCTGGCCCGGTGAACGCGTATTAGATAGCACCGAATTTCAGCTCTACGCACGCTGGGAGCAAGCACTGTGTGAATTCTCACAATTTGATTTTAATGAAACCCCCATCACATTATTTGAAGCACTCGCACAACTCACCGCACTGGCTGTAGACTCCCCTTTTCAGCCGCAACAAAAAACCAAAGCGGATATTCACATTTTAGGGATGCTTGAAGCAGCGGGCATTCACTTTGATTCGGTTTGGATTATGGGATTGGACGATAAGACGTGGCCAGCAACGGCCAAGCCAAACCCTTACATTCCTTATCAAATGCAACAAGCTTTAGGCATGCCGCATGCTGATGCGAAAAAAGAATTACATTTTGCAGACGCCCTGATGAAACAACTGACCGATGCTAACGGCACAGTCATTACAAGTTATGCCAAAACGCAAGGTGACAAACTCTTCAAACCCAGCCCGCTCATCACCTCATTTGAAAAGGTGACTATGTTAGCGCCTGAAGAGACAACTCATCACAAGCCAATTACTCTTGAGAAAACTGAAAACAACCAAGCTGGATTGATACAAAATAACGAGACAATTCGTGGCGGCACCAGCATTATTAAATTACAAGCAAACTGCCCATTTCATGCGTTTGCACAAGTGCGATTACGTGCGAAACCGACTGACACGCCAACACTGGGTATTGGCCCAATGGAAAAAGGGAATATTATTCACTTAGCCCTTGAAACATTTTGGACTGTCATCAAAACGCAAGAGGCTTTAATTGCGCTTGAGAAAGAAGCCCTGCTGAAAACAATCAATGACAGCATCGATACTGCATTCACAGAATGCCTATCCCCCTATTTTCGTAACAAGAATCAAGCATTACTCACCATCGAGAGAAAACGCTGTCAGGTCATTTTAGTTGATTGGTTAACAATTGAAAAAGAAAGACCTCCTTTTACTATCATCGCGCATGAGCAATCCCAAAAGCTGAACATCAGCGGTCTTAGCCTATCCCTACGAATCGATCGGATTGATCAGCTCGAGAATGGCAAACGGATGATTATCGATTACAAAACGGGCACACAAAAAGTGACGGACTGGTTCGGATCAAGACCCACTGAACCCCAACTACCGCTTTACTGCATTAACAGTGAAAATGTGGGCGCAATCGCTATCGGACAAGTCAACAAAAAAGAAATGCTCTACAAAGGTGTCGCCTCTAACGTAGATAGCAAATCAAAACATTATGCTTTCAAAACGGTCGACAAATATATTGCTAAGTTTTCAGAAGAAACCTGGGATGAGCAACTAGGAGCGTGGAAGCTGCATTTAAACAACTTAGGTGATAACTTTTGTGAAGGGGTTGCTACTGTAGACCCGATTGACTCCACCGCTTGCGAACGATGTCACTTGCACAGCTTATGCCGCATTCATGAAGAGGTAACTGCCTAATGTCTACAATCCCTGATTTCCAAGCACGTGCCGACGCACTTAACCCACATGAATCTTTCATTGTTCAAGCACCCGCGGGTTCTGGTAAAACTGAATTATTAACGCAACGCTTTCTTGCGCTCCTAGCGCTATGCAAAGAAAATCCTGAAGAGATTCTCGCAATCACATTTACCAATAAAGCCGTGAATGAAATGCGTCACAGAATTACTGATGCTTTATATCGCGCAAACAATCTAGAACGCCCAAAGTCTGCGCATGAAGCCAAGACTTGGGACTTAGCCCAAGCCGTGATAGCCAGAGATAAAGCCCTCGACTGGGGCCTCATGAAAAACCCCAACCGATTGCGCATTCAAACGATTGACGCTTTCTGTGCGGGCTTAACAAGACAACTCCCGATGTTATCGCGCTTTGGTGCGAGTGGTAATATCTGTGAAGACGCTACGCCCTATTTTAAAGAAGCTATCGCGAAACTGTTTGCAGATATTGAAAAAGATATGCCATGGACGCAAGCGTTGAAACACCTATTACTCCACATGGACAATAACGCCTCGGCTTTAGAGAGCTTACTCATCCAACTTTTATGGCGACGGGATCAATGGCTATCTTACCTGCTGCACGAACCAGATTTAAACATAAAGCGTGATACCTTAGAAGCAAGCTTGCAACACATTATTCAAGAAACTTTATCCTCAGTGAAGGCTGAATTTCCAACATCATTAGAACCTGTTCTGTGTGAACTTTTAAACTATGCCGCAAAAAATCCGTTGAGCAAACCTAACATTGCAATCGCTGCCTGCATGAATCTCACTTCTTTGCAAGACGCCGGGATTGACGAATGGCTAGGTGCTGCAACACTGTTGCTGACACAAAAAAACACCTGGCGTGCCTCTGTCACAAAAGCAAACGGTTTTCCTACAGCGATTGCTGATAAGGGTGAAAAAGCACATGCTAAAGCGATGAAAGACGCGCTCAAAGACCTCATTGAAAACTTGGGAGGCTACGATGGCTTAGCTGAACAGTTAGGCAGCCTCAAGGCCCTGCCACCTGAATTTTACGACGAAAAACAATGGGAAGTCTTAGCCAGCCTCATTACCGTCTTGCCAGTGCTCATAGGTCAATTGCGATTAACATTCGGCGAACACGGCGTGATCGACTACGTAGAAAACGCGACAGGTGCACTCGAAGCACTCGGCGCTGACGACGCACCTACCGATTTAGGTTTACGTTTAGATTATGCCATTGGTCACATTCTCATTGATGAATTTCAAGATACTTCTATCAACCAGTTTAGACTACTCGAGCGGTTAACCGCTGGATGGGAAACCGGCGACGGTAGAACCTTATTCATCGTAGGCGATCCAATGCAATCGATTTACCGTTTCCGTGAAGCCGAAGTGGGTTTATTCTTGCGCGCCAAAGAACAAGGCATTGGTTTACTCGCATTAACACCTCTCACGTTAAGCGCAAACTTTCGATCAACAAAAACCGTGATCGACTGGATTAATAATACATTTGAAAAAACATTCCCGAGAGTTGAAAACATTTCAGATGGCGCCATTCGCTATAATCATGCCGATGCTATATTACCCGACACCGAAGGCACAGCAATTGAATTCCACCCCTTTGTTGACGCCACGAAAAGTGATGAAGCCATCAAAATTGTCAGCTTAATACAAAACCCTGACGACACGGCCATACTCGTGAGAACCAAAAACCAATTACGCGCCATACTGCCCGCATTGCGTGACGCAGGCATTCCCTATCGCGCTATCGACATTGAGCCCCTGGCTTCACGTTCAATTATTTTTGACTTAACCGCACTGACCAAAGCCATGCTCAATCTTGGCGATAGAACAGCCTGGCTTTCTATTCTGCGCGCACCTTGGTGTGGATTGGCGCTAGATGACCTCTTGCTTTTATCAATTGAAGATGAGGCAACAATTTGGGATCAAATCAACGATGAAGGCATTCTTTCAACCCTGTCTAAAGATGGTCAACAGCGCGCAACTAGCGTGACACATATCTTACGTCACCAATTTGAAGTGCGTGCGAGGACCAGTTTATCTCGCTGGGTAGATGATACCTGGAATTTATTAAAAGGCCCTGAATGCTTGGCCAGAAAATCAGACATCAACAACGCGAATACTTTTTTCACATTAATTAATGAGGCCCAATCAGCAGGTGACATTGATGACTTTTCACAGCTCGACATTCAAATTTCAAAACTGTTTGCAATGCCAGATTCAGCTGATAATCACGGCGTACAAATCATGACGATTCATAAATCAAAAGGCTTAGAGTTCGACACGGTCATCATCCCTAGCCTTGAAAGCAAACCCAAAGCAAATGCTAAATCACTATTGGCCTGGACTGAACGCGCACGCTCACACGATGAAAGTGATTTACTCCTCGCACCGCTTCGTGAAGTGGGCTCAGATGATGATAAAATTTATAGCTACATCAGAGACTGCGATAATATCAAATCAGATTATGAAATTATGCGCTTGCTCTATGTCGCCTGCACACGTGCCAAACGGCAACTGCACTTACTTGCCAACGTTAAAACCAATGCTGACGAATTAGAAACGCCCAACAACAAAAGCTTGTTACACCCCATTTGGCCTTTGTTTGAATCGGAATTTGCAACGCCAACAAAACAAGCATTGAACGTAGCTGGCGAATCAGTCAAGCCGATTAAATACCTGCTTCGCTTGCCCAGCAGTGAAATAAAACCATCCGAACTCACTGACCACAACTTACCAACCGAAAATCCAGTTGAACGGTTAAGTGATTCACTCCACGGCTGCATGAGTAGAATCATCGGCACAACAGCACACGCCTGCTTTGAATATATTGCCAATGATGAAAACTGGTGGGAAAACGCCAACATTGAGTCAATGCTAGTCGCCAGAGGACTAACCACATCGCAACTCAGCAAATGCGCTGACATCGTCCGTACCGCTGTTGATAATACGCTAAACTGCAACCACGGAAAATGGATTTTAAAATCACGCGACGTTGCACACACTGAATATGCACTGACAATCAAATCAAAAGATGACTTAAGCAATATTATTTTAGACAGATTCTTTATTGAAAACAATGAAGCCTGGATTATTGATTACAAAATTATATTGGATGAAGAAATCAAACCAGAACAATATTACCCACAACTCAACCACTATAATAAAGCCTTATCTAAGATACACACAATACCAATAAACATGGCTTTGTATTTCCCATTGCAAAAGGTGTTTCATGTATTATGAAATCTACTCCACATACCAAAATAAATTCTTTTTATAATCTGAATCTTTGTGGACTTGACTTTTAAACAAAACCAACCCCCGATGCATCGTAATCACTGTTTTTTTATTTGATGCGATGCGCACAATAACACGCTTTAACACTCTAGACTCATCAACAGCATCATCCAACTCAATCCTCTCAACCCTAAACTCTTTTGATACGGGAACCTTACTTTCAAGCAACGCTTTCTCAGCCAACGCAAACGCCCTTTTGTATTGATTCATATTTTCTATTGATTTCTCCGTAATTACCCCTTTTTCAATAACTGCCATTGCCATTAACGCAATCACGCTTAGAAAAATCATCGACATGCAAAGCACAAATCCTTTTTCTTTCATTGGAACTCTCTAGAATATTCTTCGATATGCCATGGAATTAAAAACTCACCTTGACGCACCTTAAAATCAACGATTACTTTATTCAAATTTATCGACACTTGAAAATCACTAACCCCATCAACCAATTCGATGGCGTTGTTGTGATTTTCTTTTCGATACAATGAATAATCACCGCGCGTTTTTTTAACGTAGTATTGCCGACGAATCAGCTCAGCACTGCACGGTAAATTCGCATGCTCATCTCGACGCGATAAAGTCAACACACCTTTTACATTAACCATAGGTGTTACTAACACACTCCTTTCCAAACACGCATCAAAGCCTGCCATTTGAATATCCGCGCGAATAAGTCTCTCGACAAACGCTCCTTTCTCTATTAAAGCTGCCACTGAATCCATATGAATCATCGCTCTATTCACAATCGCGAATGACTCTATAATGCCAGCCATCAACAATAACCCTAAAGCGCAAGCTATGACGAGCTCAAGCAAACTAAAGCCTTTCATAAAGCCCAACATCAACAGTGTGGACACTCTTCAGGCTAGCTTGCAGAAAGCCCGAGAGCCCAATAGAGATTACGAACAAGCACACGCAAACCTCAAGCAATGAAAAACCTTTCATAAGCACTCCAAATAAAGTTTAGTTTTGAATAAATAAATGACAGATTGACTTTCGCTACGGCGCGCAGCTTGCTAAGATAAATAAAGGAAGATGTTAATTTTATCGTTTTCAAGAGGTTAAGGTCAACCTCTTTAGGAGCAACACGCATGGAAGTAGAAAGAGAAACGCATACTGTCACCATGGCTGAAGTGATGACGCCAGACAAAGCTAACTTTTCAGGCAAGGTCCACGGCGGTCACCTACTGAGCATGCTCGACAGAGTGGCTTACGCCTGCGCAGCGCGCTATGCCGGCGCCTATATCGTCACCCTCTCTGTTGACCAGGTCATGTTTAAAAAACCTATCTTTGTCGGCGAGCTTGTGACTTGCTACGCGGCTATCAACTTTGTTGGACGCACCTCAATGGAGGTTGGCATTAAAGTTGTTTCAGAAAACTTTATAACAAAAGAACTTCGCCACACAAACACCTGTTATTTCACCATGGTCTCTGTGGACGAAAATGGCAAGCCTGAAAAACTCCCTCCTTTCACACCCGTTTCAGCTGAACAAAAGCGCCGCTTTAGTGAAGCTAAAATTCGAAGAGAAATTCGATTTGAAATGGAAAAGGAACAGAAGCTGCGTCGAGACGCTCTAAAAGGAGAGTAAGCTATTAAAGCTCGCTCATTAGACCTTTTCCTTGACGCAAGATCGTTGGCGCTTGTCCAGTTAAATCAATCACCGTAGTGGGTTCTAAACCTGCATTCCCCCCATCGACCAAAAAATCAATCCGACCTTTGCACGCATCGTAAATATCACTCGGGTCGGTTAACGGAATATCTTGCTCGGGCAAAATTAATGACGTTGTAATCAACGGTGCATTCAACTCTTCTAAAATAATTTGCGTGATTTTATTGCTCGGCACATAAATCCCTATTGTTTTACGTTTAGATTCTTGCAGTCGCTTTGGTAAGTCATTCGTCGCCGGCAACACAAAGGTAAATGGGCCTGGCGTATGCGCCTTAATAAAACGAAACGCAGAATTATCAACTTTTGCATACAATGAGATGTCTGAAAGATCACGACACATCAACGTAAATTTATGCTGCTTATCAAGCCCTCGGATCTGCCGAATGCGGTCCATCGCTTGCTTGTCACCCACTTGGCATCCAAGCGCATAATTTGAATCTGTGGGATATGCAATGATCTGGCCCTGATGCAGCCCTTCCGTCACCATGCGAATCAATCGCATTTGAGGGTTGTCTGGGTGGATTAATAATGCCTGCGTCATGGATCCTCTTTTATTTCACTTGCACTTGAGCCTTAATTAACTATAATTGAGCCACATAATATTCAAAATAGCAAACACAAAATGAGCAAACCCATACACACCGTCCAAGTAGAACGTTTAAGTCACGAATGTCGAGGCATTGGCAAGATCGATGAGAAAACCACCTTTATTCGAGGCGCTCTGCCCGGTGAAGAAGTGAATTGCCAAATTGTTAAAAAACACCGTCAATACCTGGACGCTTGCACGACTGACGTCATCACAGCGGCGCCTGAGCGCACAGAGCCAAAGTGCCCTCACTTTCTCACCTGCGGTGGGTGCAGCCTTCAACATATTTTGCCTGAAGCTCAAATTTCATTTAAACAAAACATCTTATTAGAACAACTCGAACACATTGGTAAAACCAAACCTGAAACGATACTCGACCCCATCACGGGCCCGCACTATGCCTATCGTCACAAAGCACGATTAGGCGCCCGTTATGTTATCAAGAAGGAAAAAATGCTGGTCGGTTTTCGTGAAGTCCAAGGCCGCTATCTAGCCGACATCGATCAATGCGATATATTACACCCCAGCGTGGGCTACAAGCTCCGAGATCTTGCTGACTTAATTATGAAGCTCACCATCCCCAGAGAAATTCCACAAATCGAAGTGGCCATTGGTGATACCGAAACCGCCCTTATTTTTAGGCACCTAGAGGCCTTAACCGATGAAGACCTTGCATTCATTACCGCCTTTGGAAAAGAACATAACTTTCAAATCTACTTGCAACCTGGAAAACCTAAAACGATTCATAAAATTTTCCCGAATGACGGCAACGAACGACTCCATTACGCACTGCCAGATTTTAATCTTGAATTTAAGTTTTACCCCTGTGATTTCACCCAGGTTAATCCTGAAATCAATCGAAAAATGGTAACGCGCGCAATCGAACTACTTGACGTTCAAAAAACGGATAATGTCTTAGACCTATTTTGTGGACTCGGCAACTTTACCCTGCCTATCGCAACCAAAGCTAAGTCCGTTGTCGGCGTTGAAGGCTCAGAAGAAATGGTGAGTCGAGGCAAGGAAAATGCACTTCATAATAACATCAACAACGCCTCATTCTACGCTCAAGACTTAAGCGCAGACGCCTTTGATTCAGCTTGGTTTGATCAGCCTTATGATAAATTGCTGATTGATCCGCCCCGCAGCGGCGCACAAGAAATCATCTGCGCACTCGCACCGCTACGCATACCCCTGATTGTCTATATTTCGTGCAACCCTGCGACGCTCGCTAGAGACACTGAAATACTCACATCACAATTTGGATACAAATTAAAGTCTGCTGGAATTTTGGACATGTTCCCACAAACCGCCCATGTAGAATCAATGGCCGTATTTGAACTGGTCTAAAACTAAACTCGCCGTGCAAAACTCGTGTAAACACACGGCGTAATTTGATATAATAGATGCCTCTTTTTTACAAAGAACAGTCCAATGGTAAAACCTGCGATTCAACATCCAGCATTAACCGATGCTAACCACCTATCGACCTGGATAGAGCACGTCCAATCGTCGTGTGGCTTCGAAAAGGTTGATCGCCTTAAAAAAGCTTGCGAAATCAGTCTGCATTATGGCGAAAATCAAGAAACCAACCTCACTTCCTCTGCGTTCTATCAAGGCATAGAAGTTGCCGATACGCTAATGAAGCTGCACCTCGACCTCGACACCATCTCAGCCGGCGTCTTAGTTAGCACAGCTATTTACAGCGACATTAAACCAAACATCATCCGCGACCAATTAGGGCCAGACATCGCCAAGCTCGTACAAGGCACTATTGCCATGAGCGCGCTAGACGACATTACCGTACAAAGCCAAACCGATGACAATCACGAGCAAATTAATAATCTACGTAAAATGATGCTAGCGATGGTCGGCGATGCACGTGTTGTTCTTATCAAACTCGCTGAACGCATCTCGATCATGCGTAACATCAAGCAGCAAGAAGTTGACATTAGAAAAAAATATGCGCGTGAGACAATGAACATCTACGCACCTCTGGCAAACCGATTAGGCATCGCGCAAATCAAATGGGAGCTAGAAGATCTTGGCTTTGGAACACTTGAGCCTGACACCTATAAATCTGTCGCTAAATTATTGGCAGAAACGCGCATCTCGCGTGAAGAACGCATTCAGAAGTTTAAAGCTGCCTTACAAACCATGTTAGACAAAGCGCAAATCAAAAGCGACATCACGGCTAGGGCTAAACACATTTATAGCATACACCGTAAAATGCAACGTAAAAACTTACCCTACGGTGAAATCTATGACGTCACCGCTGCACGCATCTTGGTTGATAAAATTGAAGACTGCTATGCAGCACTCGGTATTGTACACGCCACCTGGGATTACATTCCCGTTGAGTTTGATGATTACATCTCAAACCCCAAACCCAATGGCTATCAATCAATACATACCGTCATCACCGGGCCCAGCGGCAAGTTAATTGAAATTCAAATCCGCACACACAAAATGCATGAGGATTCTGAATACGGCGTGGCGGCGCACTGGGTCTACAAAGAAGGTCGCGCTGACGTATCAAGCTACGAAGATAAAATCGCGCGCTTACGTGGATTATTGGAATGGCACAAAGAGTTGGTTCACGACGACACCTCAGATGACAACCTGCATGAAGATGTGTTTGAAGACCAAATTTACGTCTTCACCCCGGCGGGTGACATCATTGACCTCCCCAAAGGAGCAACACCGCTGGATTTTGCCTACCACATTCACAGCGATATCGGCCACAGATGCCGTGGCGCCAAAGTCAACGGGAAAATGGTGCCGCTAACCTACAAACTCTCAACCGGTGAACGCGTCGCCGTTGTGACCACACGAGACATTAAACCGAGTCGAGACTGGTTAAACCCAGAACTAGGTTACCTCGCAACTTCACGCGCACGATCCAAAGTACAGCACTGGTTCAAACAACTCCATCACGATGAAAATGTGGCTGATGGAAAAGCCATACTCGAACGTGAACTCGCAAAATATGATATTCAAGATCCTAAGCTTGATAAAATCGCGCAAACATTAAATGTTAAAACGACTGAAAACTTATATGCTGCGCTTAGCAACGGCAATGTGCGGTTAGGGCATGTGTTAAATTTAATTGACCCAGATATCATTAAAAAACAACAGCACAAACCAGCCTCGCCTCACAAAAATAAAACACCGCGCAGTAAAAAGAGCAGCTTCTCTATTGAAGGTGTAGATGACTTACTCACGAGCATCGCAGGTTGCTGCAAACCAATCCCTGGGGATAATATAGTCGGTTACATCACTGTCGGCAGAGGCGTCACCATTCACCGAAAAAACTGCCCTAACATGACAAACCCAAACAACAATGAGGAAGAACGCATTATTGATGTAGCATGGGAAACTCTCGACGGCGAGCTCTATCACGCAGATCTAAACATACATGCCAGCAACAGAACCGGGCTGATCAACGACATCACCTCAATCTT
>Ga0209425_10000208_pt1 | contig 69894 bp, 65 predicted proteins | sample COG_05_FD_184749 | JGI IMG/M metagenome (GOLD analysis project Ga0209425, IMG submission 184749) | Pelagic Microbial community sample from North Sea - COGITO 998_met_05 (SPAdes) (version 2) | ecosystem: Environmental > Aquatic > Marine > Neritic zone/Coastal water | place: Helgoland, sampling...
ACCGTATTCCGCTGTCTTGATGAGTAATGAATTACCCCCTCATCCTGATGATAATCAGTCGGACACCTGTTCGAGTCTCATTTTGCGGTGGTGGAACTGACGTAGATTGGTTCTCTCTTTCTTCTGAAAATGGTGGAATGGTCACATCTATAGCTATTGATAGATACATTCACGTAACAGTGAACAGGCGTTTTGATGAAAGAATTAGACTATCTTACTCAAAGTTAGAAATTGTGGATGATTTCGAAGATCTTGAACATGAACTAGTGCGAGAATCAATGAGAATGACCGGTGTTACTTCAGGCGTAGAAATTACTACAATAGCAGATATTCCATCTAGAGGAACTGGTTTAGGTTCGTCTTCGGCAGTTACAGTAGGTCTACTTAATGCATTACATTGTTTCGCAGGTAGGGATGTTCCTGCATCTCAATTAGCATCTGAGGCTTGTGAAATTGAGATTAAAATTCTTGGCCAACCTATAGGTAGACAAGATCAATATGCCGCATCCTTTGGTGGAATAAATTCAATTAAATTCTGTTCAGACGGTAATGTAATTGTAGATCCAATTAATATTTCCGACCAATTAAAATCAAGATTATCCGAAGAGTTCACTCTTATCTTTACGGGACAGAACCGCTCAGCCTCTGCTGTTTTGTCAAATTCTGAAGAAGAGGGTAAATCAGCTATTGAAAATCTTATTCGAATTAGAGAACAGGCAGACGAAGCTAGAGAATATCTTTCATCAGGTAATTTCTCAAATCTTGGACGCCTTCTTAATGAAGCATGGTTGATGAAAAAAGGAATCTCTCCGAATGTCAGTAACCATTTCCTTGATGAAATGTATAGCCGTATCATGTCTAATGGTGCTAATGGTGCTAAATTATTAGGTGCAGGTGGAGGAGGTTTTTTCCTTGTCCATGGTGATTCTGAGATTCGTGAAAAACTACAATCTGAGTTCTCTTCTGAACATAGATTTTTTCCTTTGAATATTGATTATAACGGTTCATCAATTATTTTTAATGATTCAAGAGTGTGAAATAATGAACAAAAATGTACTGCCATTTCTACTTTTTTTCTTAATTATTTTCAGTTTAGGCAATGTTTCTGTTAGCGCCACAAATGATCGAAATATTGATGATGAAATATTCTATTCTTCAATAACCGGGTATTCTAAGTTGGTAATAGAAGACGATATAAAAGTTAATTCACAATTCAATGCATCTTGGGAGTCTTCTATAAATCTCTCTGATCAGATTGGATCTGATCTTCTACAGAACTCAGAATTAGGTTTAAGGGCTCAAATTGATATTCATTTAGGAAATTCAGATGGTTTTGTCGATTCTAACGAATCAGACTTATTTGATCAATTATTTCGTATTGAAAGGAACTGGACTAATTCTGAAAATGGTGGTTGCTGTATTTTCGATTATAACCCTCTATATTCTAATCAAGGTATTAATTTGATAACATCTAAAGTGATAGTGGGCCCAATAGATTTAGAAAATACATCATGGGGTTGGGAAGAATCAACCGATTTGATTGGCCAAACAGATAGTCGTATTACCAGAATTATTGACTTTCCAAGATTAGGCGCATTTATTGAAGAAGTTCCTTTAATGGTCTTTCTCCCAAATGATTGGGAATACAAGTATAGTGCTATGGGAGAAATATTTTCGGGAAAACCAGGTGAGTTTATCGTGAATCGTTCCGAAGCAAATGTGGCCAGCAATATCCGAGTAACAATTTCAAATAATCAAATGCCTAACGCTTTAGGTTACAGAACTTCAACTGGTGCAATGATTACTCTAAATTCTAATACTGTATACTATGGTGATTGTGAAGATAGCAGCCTAGATAATAATCAACAATGGTGGACATTATCCAATAATGGAACTATTGTGTTGACACATTTTGGTGACGAAATAAGTTTTATTTCACAGGACTATGGTTTTGAAGAAGGAGATGTTGCTAGTATAGTAATGCATTGTAAAGATTGGTTTAATGTCACAAGTACGTGGTATGATAATGTAGTAATTGATTCTATATTTCCAGTTTGGGAATCCGTAATTTCTTATATTAACGAAGAAAATGAAAGGATAATTTTAGATAACAATCAATCAATTACCGTGAAATCAGATACAAGTATTTCATTTAATATTTCAGCAAATGATCCTAATTCTGAATTGCCTGTGAATATTAAAATCATCTCAAATAAGACTCCTAATTATGTCCATAGAAACGATGACAAACTTATTTTCTCGGATGTATTTTATCAGAATAGCGATTCAAATGGTCTTCATCTCAATCTATCTGAACGTCATAAAGCTAAATCACCTACATCATGGTCAGTTAATCTAACAGTTTCTGATAATGCTGGAAACACTATTTTTAGCGAGTGGGACGTAATTGTATTGGATGGTACAGGGCCAACAATTATCCCCGATTTAATAATTAATAATCAATCGATTTCATCTAGTAATCTCGCTAGAGATGGTGATTTAATTACAATTTCTTTGCAACAATCTTTTGATGATTTAGATTCCATAAATGAAACTTTTTGGTCGCTATCAATTGATGACGAGCAGATTGTCAATAATGTTAGTATGAATGAAATAGATAAAATGATTCTCGGACCATTTACTTCTGGAACTCATATTTTTAGTATTGATGCATATGATTCTTCTTCGAATCATCAAAATCTTGCTTTCGGTTTAGCAATTTCTCCAAATTTTGGCATAGATATCGAATTAATTTCTACTGAAATTAAGGGTAAATTAGTAGAGGGAAACACGGTCTTATTCTCTGCATCTATGCAAAATAATAGAGCATCATCAGGTTCTGGGCAGTTTTGCGTAGACAGTCAATGTGGGCCATTTGTTACAGTTCCTGCCGCTAATTCTAATGGTCCAGGATACTTTGATGTGGAATTGAATCTTGAGTTAAGCAGTTCAACTCAAGTTAGTACATACTTCAAGTGGCAAATTGAAGATACAGATGATGGTGGTCAAATAATTGTTAACTCTGAAGTTTCAATTGAACCATACTGGCAGAAGCCCCTACAAACAGTTATACTGGTTTTTACCTTATTATCTGTATTTGTTTTTACCGTGAATCGCCTCTGGGGGATAGATTCTCAAAGGCCATAATCTGAGGCAATTATCCGCAGAACTCATGAGCCATGCCATATGGTGAAATACTGTGATTCTACTACCCGACTACCCTGATCGTGTGATTCGTGAGCATAGAGTACGAGTTGAAAGAATCGCATTATCAGTTACTTTTTTACTGATATTTTCTGCATCATGGTGGTTATTTTCAGGTTTATTTGGTTCTCCTGAACTTTTATCTCGATTAGGTCCAATATCGTTAATATTTATTTCATCATTAGTTGTAATAGATTTGATTGACTATGGATTAATTCAGAAATCTAGGATAGGCGTTATTGCTAATATTTGTTATCCTACTTTGTTAGCATTGTCTATCTCTAATCTTAAATTTAATGATGTCTTAATTTCTGGTTCCATATATTTCTTAATGGCTGTTTTCCTATGGTTTGTTGCCAAGAAAAACCTCTCAATCACTCATTCATCTAGAAGATGGAGAGGGTTAACGAGCATTCTTGGTCTTGCATTCTCAGCATCAGTTATGTATTCTATTTCATCAGAAATACAAATTTATATGGTCGTTTTTACATGTATTCTAATCACCATGATTCCCGATTTGCTATCTAAGGATGAAAATCATAAATCTAGAAAAGATTTTATCAAGAAACTCGATTTAGTTGAGGAACAAGTCCTATTACTGCGAAGCCAAGGAATTTCTCTTGAGCAAGCCTCATCGATATTGAAGAAAGCAAGAGAAGATTGTTGGAATGAACCCGAAAAGGGTCTCACAGTAATTTTGCTCGCTGAAGAAGAAATTGAAAGAGTCAAAGCTTTGGCCAATGATCTAGATGATATTAAACAAGAAACACATCTTTTCATGAAGAAAGCAGAATCAATCGCTCCCGGAGTTCATGGTCCAAGGAAAGCATTTGAATCTGGACAAAAAGAATCCGATTTCGGTTCATTAAGAGAAGCAGAAATTCTTTTCCGACTTTCAAAAAAGAGATCAGAGATAATAATCCAACATTGGCAAAATGCGATGGACGAAATAGCAAGCGCAGAAGAATTAATTTCTTATGTAAAGGGTATCACATTAGACTCAATAAATAATATAATTGATTCTGCTAAGGAGGCACTAGGATCAGAAAATCCAGTAGAAGCAATAAAAATAGCCTCCTCAGTTCCGGGCCATCTTGAAAGTTTGGAATCCACGACTACAGAGGCTAAAGAAGCAATTATTGAAGCTGAAAAAGCAATTCAAGAGGTTGAAGGTAGCTTCTCAGTAAGTACCAAAGAAAGGCTAGTAGAGTCAAAGGTTGCATTAGAATCGGGTAATTCTTCTCTTGCCAAGGGATTAGCAACAAGTATTCTCCGAGACATCAATAAGATGTCTGAATCAATGCAAAATGTACAACGAGGTCTTAGGCAGAGAAAAAAACTAACTGCAGTTTTTCCTTCTGGTAAATCCGGTGATCAATGGAGAAATCAATTGGAAGATATTGAAACTAAAGTGAACTCAGAACAATGGGTTGAAGCATCTGACCTTCTAGAATCACTCACAAAAAATCTTCAACAATATGAAAAATCAAGGTCAGAAGCTCTGGAATTATATTCATTTGTAGAAAGTGAGTGGATTGAACTAAGGAAAAAACTTGATTCTTCCAATATCAAGGTCAATGACTCTATGCGTATGAATGCGGAGAGTAAACTTTCTGAATCTAAGAAGTTATTAGAAGAGGGTGATATAGATTCTACACTTTCTTCATTAGGGAAAACCGATGAAATTATGGAAAATCTTAGAAGAAGAATCTAAGTTTTATTTTTCCCTGCACAATATGGGCAATAAGAGTCTAATTTATAATTTTCAGATCTCCTCTCTTTTTTTGTAAGTGGTTCTCTACAGGCAAAGCACATTGAATATTCTGTTTCATTTAATTCGGTATCGACTGCTACTCTTTGATCGAAAACAAAGCAATCACCTTTCCAATAAGAACCGTCTGTTTGTTCAAAGTATCCTAAAATTCCCCCCTCTAGTTGTTTTACATTCTCAAAACCAGCATTCATCATCACTACTGATGCCTTTTCACACCTAATTCCTCCCGTACAATACATCACTATTTGTTTTGTTTTATATTCTTCAGGTAGATCAGAAATAGCATCTGGAAAATCTCTAAATGTAGATAAATTTAAATCTATTGCATTATCAAATATTCCGACTTTGGTCTCATAATCATTTCTTGTATCTAAAATAACTACATCTTCATTCTTATCTAGCATATTCTTGAATTCTTTAGGGGTTATATTTGGGGCGGTGAATTCAGATGGCCTGACCTCATCCAATCCTAATGCAATAATTTCTTTCTTTAGCCTTACAAGCATTCTTCGAAATGGTTGGTAATTAGTATAACTTATTTTCAAGGGAATATCTACAAATCTTTTATCAGATTCGAGGAATTCAATATACGAATCAATGGCTTCCTTTTTTCCAGCAAGAAAAAAATTAATCCCATTTTTGCTTAGTAAAATAGTCCCCTTAAGATTGAGTTTTTCACAAATAAATCTGAATGGCTGCCTTAGTTCATCTCTGTCATCTAAATCAACAAATCGATACCCTGCAATATTCAGAATTTCTCTATTTTCCATTGCAAACCCTCAGTATCATTTTACCAATGATAAATCCTTACTTTTCGAAGAAATTTCTTCAGATAAATTTTCTAAGAATTCATTCAGGGGTACATCTTTGCATTGTTCGCCACTTCTTGGTTCCCCTTTTCGATCTATTCTAATTGAAACAGTTCTTTGTTTTTGTTCATCTTCTCCAAGAATTAACATATATGCGGGGCGCATTTTTCTATGCATACGGATTTTTTTCCCAATAGTTGCGTCTGAATCATCCACAGATACTCTAACTCCAATGTCTGCTAAAGATTTCTCAACTTCTCTTGCGTATTTTTTTTGTTTTTCTGAGATAGTAATTATCTGGATTTGCTTTGGAGACAGCCAAGTCGGAAAGTTCCCCGCCCAATGTTCTGTTAAAAATGCGACAAATCTCTCATGAGTTGATAGTGGTGCCCTATGAATTACAAAAACTTCACCATTTTCTTCTCCTTTTTCATCTTTATATGTTAATTGAAACCGCTCTTTGGCCGCAAAATCAAGTTGTATTGTTGACATTGATTCTTCTCTTCCTAACGCAGTTGTAAATTGAATATCAATTTTAGGTCCGTAGAATGCGGCTTCACCAATAGCTTCAACATAGGGTACTTCCAATTCATTCAAAATTTTTCTTAGATGGTCTTGCGTTGAATTCCAGTTTTCGGGTTGCTCGATGTATTTGTCAGTATTTTCAGGGTCCCAAAGAGATAACCGGAAGTGGTAATTCTCGAAACCAAATGATGAATAGTAGTCTTGAACCATTTTGATATTACTTGCAACTTCTTGTCCAACTTGGTCAAGAGTACAGTAGATGTGCGCGTCATTCATCGATAGCATCCTAACTCTCAGTAGGCCGGCTAAAGTCCCTGACATTTCATTTCTGTAAACTGTTCCATATTCTGCAATTCTCAATGGAAGTTCTCTATATGATCTCTTTTTGTTACTAAACACTAAATGATGCATTGGACAATTCATAGCTTTCAGATAATATGTTCCATCATCCATTTCCATAGGCGGATACATGCCTTCCGCATAATGTGGGAGGTGTCCACTGCACTCGAATAATTCTTTCTTCGCTAGAACTGGAGTTGTAACTCTATCATAACCATATTTATCCTCAGTCTGTAAAGCATATTTTTCTATTTCTGATTTTAGAATTTCGCCATTTGGCAGCCAAACAGGCAATCCTTTCCCAATCATTTCATCAATCATGTAAAGTTCCATTTCTTTTCCAATCTTTTTATGATCTCTTTTACCCGCTTCCTCAATTTGTCTTTGTCTTTCTTTCAATCCTTCTTTACTAGCATAACACATGCCATAAATACGAGTCAGAGGTTCTCTATTCCTATCCGCGCGCCAGTAAGCTTGGCTTGTACTTGTTAATTTGAACCATCTAAGGTGAGATGTAGATGGTACATGGGGCCCTCTGCAAAGGTCCACAAAATCACCCTGTCTGTAAGCGGTTGAACCAACTTCATTTCCAACTTTTTCATCCATAATTTCTATCTTAAATTTATTTTCTTTGAACAATTCTCTTAGTTCATTATTATCATACTCTTCTCTCTGAATAGTAATATTTTCTCTTACAAGTTGATTCATTCTTTTCTCTATATTTTTAAGATCATTGTCCCCGATTGGATTCATATGAAAGTCATAGTAGAATCCATGTTCAATTGGTGGGCCTATCGTAGGTTTAGCTTCAGGAAACATCTCAACAACAGCCTGTGCAAGTAAATGTGCACAAGAATGCCTGAGAATATACAATCCTTCTTCTGAATCGCCCAAAATAGGTTCAATTTTACAATTCTTATTAACGATAAATGACATATCTCGTTGTTTACCATCAATATTTGCAGCGACTGCCCCGCTTCTTTTCCCATATACATTCAACAAGATGTCTCCGACAGTAATTCCGGAGACATATTCATGAGTTTCTTCATTATTGATTTGTACTTCAATCATCGACATACACTGGTCTCCGTAATTACTCCTGACACAACGATGATATGAATACCTTGCTGATTAATTTACAAATCAAAATGTTATTTCAGTGTAAATTGTGTTCCCGCTAAACTGTTTACCATTTTCTTTATATCATTAAGAGAACCAATTACTGCTCTCCGCCCTGTTCGTTCAACAAACGTGCAAGCAGCCTCAACTTTCGGTCCCATTGAACCACTATCAAATGTATACTGGCCTATTTTTTCAGGCGTGGTTTTTGAAATAATTTCTTGTGAATCACCACCCCAATCAATGTATACTCCGTCAGTATCGGTAGCCATGATTAGTAAATCAGCATCCAATTCAAAAGCTAGTAAAGAACTTGCTTTATCTTTATCAATTACTACCTCAACACCTTCTAATTTACCTTTTTCAACATAAGATGTGGGGATGCCTCCTCCGCCAGCACATATTACTACAGTTCCCTTTTCTAATAACCAATGTATGGGTCTCAACTCAAAAATTCTATGAGGTTCAGGTGAAGGAACAACTCTTCTCCAATATTCACCATCTTGCTTAATATCCCAGCCTTTATTTTCTGCTAATTGTTTAGCATCTTTCTCAGAATATACAGGCCCAATAGGTTTTGTAGGATTTGAAAAGGCTGGGTCTTCCGGATCTATTTCCACCATTGTTAGAATAGAGGCTATAGGTTTTTCAATTGGTAATAAATTCCCCAATTCTTGCTCAATCATATAGCCAATCATACCTTGGGTTTGTGCTCCTAAAATATCAAGCGGATACTCTTCAACTTCTTTGTAAGCGGCGGACTGTAATGAGAGTAGTCCTACTTGGGGGCCATTTCCATGACTAATTACTACTTCATGTTCCTCAATAATTGGTGCTAAAGCTCTTGCTGCAATTCTTATATTTTCTCTTTGATTATCTGCTGTCATCTCTTCTCCTCTACGAAGAAGAGCATTCCCGCCAAGTGCAATCACGATGCGCATTATAGTGAACCCATAGACTGTATTGATATTAACACACGCCCTTTGCGGGTAATATGGTGCGTATCGGCTTACTTGTTAATCCAGATGCAGGTTTAGGTGGCAGATTAGGGCTCAAAGGCTCCGATGGTCAAGCAAAATATGCGCGTTCAATGGGTGCAAAAGATAGGGCGGGTCCTAGGGTAAGAGATGCATTAAACTATTTTAGTAAAATTTATGATGATAAACAAGAGGTTGAATGGTTCACAAGTAAAGGTAGAATGGGTAGCGAATGGATACCCGATGGAATATCAATAGGTAATTTTAATTTAATTCACGAATCTTCAGGAATTACAAATCCATCAGATACATTCGAGTTGGTATCTCTATTAATCGAATCTAATGTAGATTTGATACTATATGCCGGAGGTGATGGAACGACGAGAGATATAGTATCTACTTTAGATTCTCACAATAAATCAATCTTACCTGTTATTGGTATTCCATGTGGCGTAAAGATGCATTCTGGATGTTTTGCTTCATCTCCTAAAGCAGGGGCCGAAGTACTTTCATCATGGATGAATGGAGAATTATTACTATCTAGCACAGAAGTTCTTGATTTAGATGAAGACAAGTATCGTAATGGCGAATGGGTAGTTAGATTGTATGCTGAGGCTAAAACACCGGCATCCCCGAGGTGGATGCAAGGTGCAAAAATGCGAGTGGAGGCGACTGGTGAAGAAGAGATTATAGAAGGACTTGCTGACCATATTCAAGAGTTATTAATAGACGATCAGAGACTCATTATTTGGGGCTCAGGTGGGACATTAAGAACAATTTCTAATATGATAGGATTTGAAGGTACAGTGTTGGGAATCGATGCTACATTGGGGGATAAGCAGATAGGAACCGATCTTAACGAAGAGCAGCTAATTGAAATTCTTTCTTCACATAAAGGTCAAGTGACTTTGCTTCTATCTCCTATGGGGGGCCAAGGTTTCCTTATTGGCAGAGGTAACCTACAACTATCCCCCAGCGTTCTAAGAAAAATATCGATTGATGAAATTTTAGGTGTAGTCACTCCTGCCAAATTAATTTCTGTTCGTCGTTTGCGAATAGAAACTGGGGACAAAAAATTAGATGAGAAATTTTCTGATAAGAAATATATGAAAGTACTACAAGGTTACAGAACTACTAGAGTTTTACCGATAATAGTCGATTGATTCAAATTTTTTCGCCTATTGAGGCTTTCAAGAGCCCCAAAAAAGGAGGGCTAGGCCTTCCAGGCCTAGATTTAAATTCTGGATGATATTGTGTTCCAACGTAATATGGATGGTCTTCTAATTCCATAATTTCACATCTCTGGCCAGTTTCATCTTTACCTACATAGATTAATCCCGCCTTTTCAATTTTTGAAATTAATTCTGGATTCACTTCGTATCTATGTCTATGCCTTTCGTCGACATAAGATTGATTTCCATAAAGTCTTTTTATTTTACAGTCCTCTACTAAAAATGGCGTTGGTTTTGTACCCAATCTCATTGTGCCGCCCATATGTGTCTTTGATATCTCTGGCATAAATACTACCGCTGGCTGGGGGGTATTCTCGTCAAATTCTGTAGAGTTTGCATTTTTCATACCTAGTACATTTCTACAGAACTCAATTGTGGCTATTTGTAATCCTAAACATACTCCTAAGTAAGGTATTTTATTCACTCTAGCATATTCTGCAGCCTTTATTTTCCCTTCTATTCCTCTAATTCCAAAGCCTCCTGGGACTAGTATTCCATCAGATATTTTTAGATTATCCCATGCTTCTTTGTATTTCTCAGGATTTTCTTGCTTTATTTTTTCATCTAAATTTTCTGCCTCAATCCAATTAATTTGAAGCTTATGATTTACTTCAAATGATGAATGTTGTAGTGCTTTGATGACGCTAAGATAAGAATCAGAAAGTCCAGTATATTTCCCGACCATTGCGATTTGTACAACTTCGTTGAGATTATCCACAGTTTCAGCCATTTTTATCCAATCATCTAGTAGAGGTCTTGAGTCTGGTAAATCAAAACTTATTTGCTTTGAAAGTACATTACTAACTCCTTGCTCATCTAATAAAATTGGGATGCGATATATGTTTGATACATCATGAGCCGAAACAACTGCACCAGGAGAAACGTGACAAAAAGCCGCTAACTTTTCTCTAGTTTCGTCATCTAATGGATTTTCGGATCTACAAACTAGAATATCGGGAATAATTCCAAGTCCTCTTAGCTCTTTTACAGTATGTTGAGTAGGCTTAGTTTTCTGTTCTCCTACTGGACCCATCACTGGGACTAAACTTACATGCACAAAGCAGATATTGCTTTCTCCAACTCTAAATTGAAATTGTCTTAATGCCTCTATGAATGGTGCACTTTCAATATCTCCGACAGTTCCTCCTAATTCAATAACGCAAGCGTCAGGAATATTGTTTGTCCCATCACTTGGCGTGTTTGATACTCTTTCAATCCATTCTTGAATTTCATTTGTTATGTGTGGAATTACTTGCACTGTTTTTCCTAAATAGTCTCCCTTTCTTTCTCTCTCAATTACAGATTTGTAGACTTTTCCAGTGGTGATATTATGATCTTTAGTGAGAGAGATGTCCAGGAACCTTTCATAGTTTCCTAAATCCAAGTCAACTTCGCCGCCATCATCTAAAACATACACTTCACCATGTTCGAATGGTGACATAGTCCCTGCATCGCAATTAAGATACGGGTCAATCTTTACAGAAGTGACGCTCAGTCCTGCGGATTTTAGCAATACTCCGATACTGCTCGCGGTTATCCCTTTACCAAGTCCTGATAGGACGCCTCCCGTGACAACAACATACTTCATTCAATCAACGGGGTTTGAAGCCAACATACCTTGCCTATCAACATTCCTTAGACTTACTCCAAAAACTATCTTTGCTAAGTCTAAGTATCTCCATCACTCCGGTCGACTATGGTTGTACATGAGGGCGGCCGAATATTAGTTACAGGAGCCCTTGGTCAAATTGGTACTGACTTAGTACAATCATTAAGGGATATTTATGGTTCTGACCATGTTATCGCCAGTGATATTAGAGAAAAAAAAGGCCATCCGTGCATTCAAAACGGGCCATATACCAACCTAGATGTTTTAGATAAAGATGGAATTTTCCAACTAATAATCGAAAAGGAAATTAAAATCATCTATCATTTGGCTGCCATACTTTCCGCTAAAGGAGAAGAGAATCCAGATTTATGCGAATTAATTAATGTAGAAGGAACGAGAAATATTTTGGAGGCAGCGAGAGAATTCGATTTACGTATTTTCGCTCCCTCTTCTATTGCTGTATTCGGTCCCGATGCACCTAAAAATGCACCTCAAATAACTCCATTAAATCCTACAACTAAATATGGAATGACTAAAGTCGACTGTGAAATATTAGGGATGATATATCATGAGAAATATGGAGTTGATATTAGAGGGATTAGATATCCTGGACTAATATCTTGGAAGTCACCCGTTAGTGGTGGAACTACTGATTATGCCGTTGATATTTTTCATGCTGCACTTTCAGAAGAATCCACGTATGATTGTTTTCTCAGTGCCCAAACACGTCTTCCGATGATGTATATGGATGATGCAATAAGGGCTACAATATCATTGATGGACGAACCTATTGATTCTCTTAGTTCAGCACGTTGTGGTTACAATATTTCTGGAGTTTCATTCACCCCTGAGGAATTAGTATCTGAAATTAATAAGAAATTACCAAACTTTGTTTGTAGATATAAACCAGATATACGCCAAAATTATGCTGATTCCTGGCCCGATTCTATAGATGATCAGATATCAAGAAATGATTGGAACTGGAAATCAAGATTTAATCTAGAATCTATAGTTAATGAGATGCTTACCAACTTAAAATAATTTCAATTGTCTTCAATTTGGTTACTCCAATCTGGAGTTTCGGGCCCCTTCTTTGCCCATAGTACATCGTCAATCCTTAAGATGCTAATTGCGGCTTCTGTAGCTCCTGAAATGGCATGCTTTGCAACAAATATTGGATCAAATATCTCTTCTTCAAACATATCCATAATTTCTCCCGAGTTTCCATTGAGGCCAATCCAAGGTCCACTATCTTCCTTTTTTGCTTGGGCGGCTGAGAGAGACAAAACAATATCTATCGGGTCATAGCCTGCATTTTCTGCTAAAGTACGAGGGACTATCTCAAGGGCAGCAGCATATCCTTCAATGGCCATCTGTTCTCTACCCGATTGTGTCGTTGCGTATTCTCTAAGTTGTCTAGCCAAGTGGATATGTGTTGCTCCTCCACCTGGTAGAATATTGCTTTCTTTGGTTAATCTATGGCTAACTCCCAAAGCGTCGTCAAAAGCTCTACTTACTTCATCTCTAATTTCGGGAGTAGAACCTCTAATGACTGCAGTCATCGCACCACCAAATTCTCCCTCTATCCTTGTATAATTTATTCCGCCAATATTTTCTTCGGAACGTGATGAATATTCTCCAATATCATCTTTCGTAATTTTTCTAATATCTCTAACCATATTTGTTTTTGTTAATCTTGATAATCTTTCAAGGTCGTCCCTTTCGAATCTTCTGTAGGCTGTAATTCCAGCTTCTGAGAGTATTGGAATTGCTTCATCTGCTATCCCATCTCTAACTATTAGTAAATCTACATTTAAATTTTCAAGACAATTGACCATTTCTTTAAGATATTTCTCGTTACGAGTTTGAAAGTCCTTTAGTGCCCCTAATTCATTAATTTCAATCTGGGCATCCAAACTTAATTTTCTTTCTTCAATTCCTCCATCAATTATTGCAACCTTACCTCCTTTGGAAAAGGTTGAAGTGTTTCCAATAAGTTTTGTTTTTGCTAGGATTAATGCAGGTAGTAATTCACTATCTAATGCCCTTCCACCTGAAATTTGTATCCTTTTTATCCGTAATCGTTCTAAGTCTTTACCGCCTTCTTCATCAACTAGTGCTTCTGCTGCAATTAAGGAAATTTCAGTTAGATGTTCAGCTAATAAAGAATCTATTTTTCCTTGTAATGAGGTCTTAATTACAGATGCTTTCAAGTTTCTATTATTTGCCTCACGTGAAATTTTCTTGATTTCCTCTAATGCTTTTTTGTTAGAAATTCTGTATCCATTAATGATTATAGAAGGATGAATGCCTGACCTAACTAGTTCCAAGGCATTTTGTAGCATTTCAGCCATCAAAATTACTGTCGTAGTTGTTCCGTCCCTAGCTGAACGATCTTGTGAACTCGAGGATGCAATTAGTAAATTTGCAGTCGGATGTTCTACTCTAGCAGTTTCTAAAACGGTAACTCCATCGTTAGTGACACTTGCATTGCCTTCTTGATCTACGAGCATTTTATCCAACCCCCTAGGCCCCAATGTTGACCTAACGGCATTCGATAAAGAAACAGCGGCGGCGACATTACGAACTAAAGCGGTCCTACCATGGATACGGTCAGTATCCTCCAAGGCAACTTCATGTTCAGCATCTGACATACACCCTCGCGACTAACTTAACAGATTTGAAACCGCTGCTGTGGCTCTAACATTTCCGATTGATTCTTTCTGAATTAAGAATTCAAATCGAGAGGTTGATAAAGGGTAGTGCCTCCCCACTATACAACCTCAAGTTAAGTAGTGGCAATTATGGATGAAAATAGTAGAGATGATTGGGAAGAGCAAATGCTCAAAGAAATGGCGAAAATGTTCTCTGACATGGGTATGCCAATGGATATTGAGATACTTAGAAATATGCTTTCCCAGGTCCGCGATCAATTCCAGAAAATGGGAATAGATCCAGAAAAACTATCAAATCAGGACATGAAAATTGATATCAATGGAGATTCAGACGAATTTAGAAAAACTATGGAATCGATGTTGAATGGCTCGAATGGTTTTTCCGACTTATTCAGAAATATGGGAGTTAACGTACAAGTAAATAACCCTACACCAATAGTTGATGCGGAGTTAAATCAAAAAGAAGATGAAGAACAAGAACTTCAAGTTGATATTTATTCTCATGAAGACAGAATTTATGCAACCGTAGATCTTTCCCACGAATTAGATATTATTGAGTCTGAATTGGAGATTAATTTAATTGATTCAGGAAAATCTTTCCAGTTGATGAAAACGACTCAATTAAGGCCTTTTAAGAAGTTTGATTTACCAAATTCTGTAAGTCAGATTGTTGATTGGAGCCTAAATAATGGCATACTAGATGTTACATTCGATATTAAAAATAATAATTGAAATTGGAAGTGAATAAAATGAGTGGACCTGTAATTGGAATAGATCTTGGAACGACAAATAGCTGTGTGGCAACTCTTGAGGGTGGACAAGCAGTGGTAATAGCTAATTCAGAAGGTTCTCGAACGACTCCTTCTGTTGTTGCTTTTAGTAAGGATGGCGAAAGGCTGGTAGGTGTCACTGCAAAAAGACAGGCTGTGACAAATTCACAACGAACAATCCTTTCAGTGAAAAGAGAAATGGGTACTGATTGGGTTCAGAACATTGATGATAATGAATACACACCTCAAGAAGTATCGGCCTTTATTTTACAGAAGTTAAAGGCTGATGCAGAATCGTATTTAGGACGTGAAGTTACTCAGGCAGTGATAACCTGTCCTGCTTATTTCACTGATGCCCAAAGAAAAGCCACACAAGATGCTGGTAGAATTGCTGGATTAGAAGTACTTAGAATAATCAATGAGCCTACTGCTGCAGCTCTAGCCTATGGGGTAGATAAGGACGAAGATCAGACTATCCTGGTGTACGATTTAGGTGGAGGTACATTCGATGTATCAGTTTTAGAAATCTATCAGGTTGATGGCCAACCACAAATAGAAGTTAAGGCTACAAGTGGAGATAACAGACTTGGCGGTGACGATTTTGACCATGTAATAGTTGAATGGATTACAAGTGAATACCTGAAATCTTCCGGAATCGATTTGACAAAAGACATGCAAGCAATGAGTCGTCTACGAGAAGCTGCAGAAAAGGCTAAAATTGAATTATCAGGTACTTCCATGTCTCAGATAAACTTACCATTTATCACTATGAAAGATGGTCAACCCGAACATCTAGACCTTTCACTTTCTAGAGCTAAGTTCGAAGATTTAATTTCAGACTTAGTTGAGCGCACAATGTCTCCAACAAGAAGAGCGATGAAGGATGCTGGAATTGGCAAAGGCGATGTAGACAAGGTAATTCTTGTTGGTGGTTCTACTCGAGTTCCTGCTGTTCAAGAAGCAATCGAATCAGAAGTTGGTAAATCTCCATTCAAAGGTATTAATCCTGATGAAGCAGTTGCATTAGGTGCGGCACTACAAGCAGGAATTATTGTTGGTGACGAAGGAGTTACTGATGTCCTCCTTCTAGATGTAACTCCTCTAACTTTAGGGATAGAAACATTGGGTGGAATTATGACTACAATGATTGAAAGAAATACAACAATCCCGTCTAGGCGTTCAGAGACTTTCTCTACTGCAGCGGATAGCCAGCCAGCAGTAGAAGTTCACGTATTACAAGGAGAAAGAGAGTTTGCAAAAGATAACATAACTCTTGGCAGATTCCACTTAATGGGTATACCACCAGCGCCTCGAGGAGTCCCTCAGATAGAGGTAACTTTCGATATTGATGCTAATGGTATCGTAAATGTTTCAGCTAAAGATCTTGGTACAGGTACTGAACAATCAATAAAAATAGAGAGCCAGACTTCATTATCGGAAGAAGAAATTAAGCAAAAAATAAGTGATGCAGAAGAATTTGCTGAAGAAGATAAGCGTAAGAAAGTTAGAGTGGAACTAAGAAATACTGCAGATAGTATAGTTTATCAAACTCGAAGAACAATTGATGAGACAAAAGAGAAATTGTCGGAAGAAGTTGTCAATCCAGTGCTAGAAAAATTGAAAGAATTGGAGTCTTTAATATTCAATGATGAAAAACCGGTTTCAGATGAAGATCTTGATGAAACGAGTATTCAATCAAGAATACAAGAGTTAGAAGAATTAATGCACAGTTTGTCATCTAAATTATATGAAGCAGCATCTGCAGAAGTATCTGAAGAAGAAAACGAATCAGATGAAGATGGAGATGTAGTAGAAGCGGATTTTGAAGTATTGGATTCCGATGATGAAGATACCGACGAGTGATTAAATGGATGAAGAGTATACACTTAAGAAGGTTAAATTTGGTGCTAAACCCTTTTTCAGACCTCGTAATGATCGGATAATTCTAGGTGTATGTTCCGGCCTTGCAAGAAAATTAAGGATAACTTCTACAGCATCTAGAGTAATATTCTCTTTACTTACATTACTAACTGGTGGAACTTTAGCATTTGTCTACATAGCTATATTTTTAATATCGCCTCAGGAATAATCTTCTCACTCCTTAGTGATCAATAGATGTAGAGTACGGACTAGGATTCCTGTGGCCCCATGACCAACTGTAGAATTTGATTCTCCACCCCAAATTCCTGCAGTTCCTGCGATATCTAAATGTGCCCATGGAATCTGATTTTTCTCTCCATTATTGTCTTTTCTTTCTTGTACGAACTGTTTTAGAAATCCTGCCGCTTGAATAGCTCCTCCCCATCTTCCTTTTCCTTGATTTCTTACATCGGCAATTTTTGAAGAAGTCATTTGTTTTTCAAATGCAGGTAATAGCGGCATAGGCCAGCAAATTTCATCTACTTCATCTCCGACCATCTTTATTCTTTCAGATAACAAATCATTATTTGCAAACAATCCCGTTGCTTCATGACCCAGAGCAACTACAATGGAACCAGTTAGTGTGGCCAAATCAATGATGTAAGAAGGATTCAATTCACTTGCCTTCCATAGGCCATCTGCCAGTACATTCCGCCCTTCTGCATCTGTGTTTAGAACTTCGATTGTTTTTCCAGAATATGTTTCTATCACATCTCCGGGTCTATATGCTTCAGCACTAGGCATATTTTCAGCCATACATGTTATACCATTAACTCGACCTTGATAACCTGTAGCATAAAGAGCTTGAAAAAGTCCAAAAACTGTAGCAGAACCATGCATATCTAATTTCATTTCATCCATGCCAGCACTTCCTTTGATTGAAATTCCTCCCGAATCGAAAGTAATACCTTTACCTACTATACAAGGGACTTGCTTCTCAGTATCTAAATTTGGATTCAGACGAAAGAATACCATACATGGTTTGTGTATACTTCCCTTCCCAACCTCGATAAGTCCATGCATTCCTTCTTCTTTGAGTCTAGAGAAATCCCAAACTTCAACTTCAACATTCTTCTTACCTTTGGCCCAATCCTTCGCTCTCCTTCCAAATTCTTCTGGATAAAGTCGATTCGCTGGTTCGTTCCCTAAATCTCTAGCGAGATGCACACCCGTAGCTATTGCAGAAAGTCTCTCGATTTCTAAATCTAGATTTTCTCTATTTCTTTTTGTAGTTTGGCAAACCATTGACCATTCTTTATCTTGCTTCTCATCGACAATTTTTTCTTGATATTTATCAAATTTATAATTCCTTAGGATAATTCCTTCAGCAAAAGATGCCATATTTCCAGTATTCCATCCAGTAGTAAACCTAACAACAATTTTTTTCCCTAAATTATCAGGTAGATTACTGAAACATTTCGCACCAATATCTCTTGATTTCTTAGTATTTAGTTTATGACTCCCTCCCATTCCTAAGAGTATTATTTGACATTCTTTTGTCCATATTGACATTATTTCCCCTTCTTTCCCCTCAAAACTATCGCTAGAAATAGCAGATTTCACCGTAATACTTGCACTTCTGCTCAAACCTGTTGTTGTATTATTAGGTGCCTTTAAGGTATTTTGAAAAAGTGGTATTATCATTATATTTCCTGTCTCTATGAAATCACTCACTGTCGTAATCATGACTTTGTGATTACATCCAATTATACAAAGAATTGTTTCCTAAAGTTTCAATTCTAGTTGGGTTTGACGATTAATTAAAATGTTTTTTTTGATTAAATAAGAGTTTACCATTTAATCTCTTTTTTGACTGATAATATGGCCAACAACAATTTTCGTAGTTATTAATGCCGCAGAAAATTCTGTCAAATTTGTATTTGGAGATGTAGAAATTTCATTTATATCTGCACCGATTACTTTTGCGTTACTAGCACTAAATAATTCCATTATTATCTCATTTGCTCCCCAAAAAGACAACCCTCCCGGCACTGGCGTTCCGGTTGCAGGAACTAGAAAACCATCTAATCCATCTATATCAAAACTGAGCCATACCGGACCGGACAAATTCTTAATTTGATTTATCAATTCGTTCCAATTTGATTTTTCGGAATCCATTCGAATTAAATCTCTCGCAAACCAGGTTTTCACTCTTTCATCACTATCAATTATTTTTTTTTCTTCCGAACAGTAAGTCCTTATTCCTACTTGAATTATTTCACCTACTCCTTCATCCAAAGCTCTTCTAATCACAGTTCCATGAGAATATTTTTCTCCATTTAATTCATTTCTTAAATCAGCATGAGCATCTATTTGTAAGATTGTTAATTGTTCAAGTTTCCCCTCAATTTCTGGATGTTTTCTCAAAGACCTGATTATTGGTAACAACATCCCATGTTCTCCTCCTAAAAATATAGGAAATTGCTCGCCATTAACCCATTTCAAGGAAAATTTTTCAATACTTTCTAGAGCTTCTGCAAGACTATTAACTTCATTATTCCAAGGCTCTGAGGTAAAAATTTTGTAGCCACAAGGTAAGTCTTGATCTAATAATTCATCAAATAATTCTACCTGTAAACTTGCATCAATACATGCTTTCGGTCCAAATTCAGTTCCTTCTCTGTAACTTGTTGTCATTTCGTAAGGAATTGGTAATATTACGATATCATGAGGGCCATTTTCATCCTCTTCTAATCCTAGGAAAGTCATCTTGCTTGGCTCTTCCATGATGATTACGACTAGTGTCTCTCGATTAATGGCTTCGGGATTGAAATTAAATTTGAAATCAGTATAAAGTATGGTTGATAAGTCACACCCATCCATGAGGTGAATATTGGAGTCGGATATATGGGTTTGACAATTGCACAATTAACTCAAGCCATTCGTCGTAAAGTTGACGAAGATATGGAAACTGTTGTTGCAGAGGGTATTGCAGAACATGCACTCGGTTTCTTTGGTTTTTCAAATCGAATAATAGATAATGCATTAGAGCCTAATGATCGTAATCTTTTTTATCAATTACAAGACTATGATTTGTTGACTACTGAATCTGAAGAGACCACCTTATGGGACGGGAGAGAATGGAGAATACATTATTGGAAATTTAAATCTACAGCGGAGGCATTTGCACTTGCTGCAATGGAGATGCGAGCTAAAAAAGTCGTAGATGAAGATCCTTATGCTGGAATATATGATGATATGCCAGCAAACCTTTGGAAAGAGAGATCAGGTGAGGAAGATGATTGGGAAGAACCATTATTCTAAACTCTTGATTAGATTTTTTGTAATAACCATTTACCACAAAGTTTGAAATGCGATTTCCTCTAGAGTTTATCATGTACAGAGTACAGAAATCTTTCATGATTTTTTTAATTTTATTTTTTAGTAGTTTTACATCATTAGTTTCAGCAGAAGAAAATGAATCTATTGAATGCGAGATTCTTACAGATTGGGGAGTAACATATATTGAAAATGTTGACACTGATGGTAATTTTTCAACATATGATTCTGTGATAACACATCGATATGTAGTAACCTTCTATCCTTCTTTTGGAAATGGATCCACTCCTCATCTAGTTGAAACATCGATAAACCATCTACGTGATAATCAAACAATCGGTGATGAATTTAATTCCAATATAGTTGTGGCAGGTGGAGAAATTGATATTATTCTACCAGAAGAACCTATCTTCAAAGATGAAATTGAAATTTCAGTTGAGACTTTAGAAGCATCTTGCAATAGATTTATCAGAGTAACAAATTGGAATCAGCCAATAGCAGATCATGAAATAACTAGTAATAGAACATGGCAAAACAATGTATTGGGTACATCAGAAACCAGTTCTAACTTATTCTTTGAGGGAAGAGGGTGGCAGCAAAGAATAGGCCCAAACCTCGTATCAAATGAATTAGGATTTGGAAGTTTTGAACTTTCCAATTTTGAAAATATGGATATCGAATTAGATTTAGATAAGGTTTGGCTTAATCAGACATATTACGATGAAGAATTAGTTGGGCAGGAGTTTGAAATGAGTGGTAATGGAAAATTATCTACTTTTCAGGACGGATTGGATATATCAGTCAATGTAACGGAAGCAATGTACAATCGCACATTATCACAAGATAGCTATACCGAACATTTGCTAATTGATGGATATGGCATATTACAATTGTTAGAAAATTCTGACAATGATTCCATGTTCATAACAGGTGATATTTCATCATTCTTTTTTGAATCATTTGATTCAGATGGCATTCGCGAATACCATAATATAAATTTAGAAGCCGATGCTACAAGTTTTATTGATTTTGCAGATGGAAACATTGATCTTGAGTTAGAAGAGTTCAGATATAAAGATTTGTGGATAAATGGAGTTCAAGAAGAGCACCTTTTGAAGTATATCGGTAATGCAGAATTTAACGCCCTTATTTCTGAAGAGGCACCATATATCTATACTAACGGGACCGTCGAAAAATTACATTTCGAAGATAGAAATGGATTTATTCTTCATGACACATTAAGAGTAGATGGGACATATGATGGAGATGTGTCCGGTTCATTTGGAATAATTCGATTTATCGATGATAAAGTTATTCAGAAGAATTATACTGGTAATGACTTTGAGGTTAATAAAATTAGAAATGAAAATTGGCTGAATGTATCTTCAGTTTTCATGATTGTAGATGAAGAAATAAATGCTGAGCATAATCTGACGTATGAATATATAGTACCTCAATCTTACTGGGAAAACCCTGTGATTAGATATGAATATATTGAAGATAATGGTTCGAAATCAGATTATTTCCCCGAACAATCCCCAATACAAGTAGAACCTGAAAGGCCAGTTGCCAGTTCATTTGAATCATCACCTATTACGAAAGAAACAGGCGTGATTCCCGAGATTCTGATTTCAGGAGATGAAGTAATCTTATCTAGAAATTTAGAACTTGTTTTATCTATTGTAGTTCAAGAAACTAGGGAAGTAAATATTGATGGGCATAATGTTGATGTAATTGACTGGATAGGGGATTACGGAGAAAATACAGAAGCATCTGGTAGTGTAATTAATGAAGGCTTATTGGCAGGATTATTCCATCAAGTTAATCGTTCAATAAATTTACCTCTATTGGATAGCCAAGTTAACTTTCATGAGACTCAAGTTTTAGATAAAATTCGTTCACCTTCAATAATTGTTGCTGAAGAAAATACTCCTCCGTCAATAGAAAAAATTCAGTTTAGAGAAGGATTTTTATATGCCGAAGGTGGTCAATCTCATCTTGAAATATTTGTTGAAGATGTAGATAATGATATCATCTCCGTATCTGTTGACATGTCAGAATTCGGATTGGGTAAGGTTGAATTATCGGATAGAGGATTATTTGGAGACAACGTTATTCATGATGATGTTTGGACTTCACTAATTACTGCAAATGGTCTTGATTTTGGCAATAAAACTGTTGAAATAGAAATTATTGATTATTGGGAAAATGTGTTATTTTCTTCAGAAATTAATATCCTTAATCCTGCTCCAGTAATGTCATCGGTTAGTTTTGTACCTAATGTCGTGAAAAGAGGAGATATGGTGGATGTGTCAATTTCAGCAAATGATGGCCACGGAGTAAACTCTGTTTCAATAGAATTAACCAGTGCTGGTGGAGAATCAGTATCTCTTTCATTGATAGACTCAAACTGGGTAGGTCAATTCCAGGTTCCATCGAGTATCGCTCCCGGCGAAAGGTTGGTTCCTATTAGATTAACAGATGGAAATGATTCTTCTAGATTGATAACTAATTCCTTTGTAAATGGGGAGGAAATAAGCTCTATTTTGATTATAGAGAATGAGGCTCCTGCTTTTGTTAATTATTCAATTGTTAGAGGAAATGATGTTACTGATACTGTATCAGTACCTCAATCCGGTGATCCAATTTCTCAAGTACTGGAAATTGTAATGATTGATCCCGATGGTTTATCTTCTGTTCAAGTAAAAATGGGTAGATTAGCACCCATAGGTGAGTCAAATAACTGGATTTTAATGAAAGATGATGGACTTGGTGTTGATAAAAACGCCAATGATGGAGTATATTCTTTAGAGATTCTTGCTCGTTCAAGTTTGCCTAACGGCGAGATAGAAATTTTTGTGAGAGGGACTGATATCTTCCTTTCTACAACAGATTCGGCTGATCAAAGTTTAATAATTAAACTTGATAAAACTGATGAATCTATTTCAGATAACTGGATACTAGACAATAGACCAGCATTGATTATAATTGGTTTACTAATTGTATTATGCTTATCATTTGCTGGTATTTTAATGGTATTACGTAATTCCGATTTCGATTAGTCATGGTACGAGTGCCGGGATTTGAACCCGGGTTCAGGCGTTGGCAACGCCCGGTGATAACCACTACACTACACTCGTGTGAACTTTGGGAAACCCGAGTCACTTTTCTAAGCGTCGGTCTGAGTTTGAGACAATTTTTCTAGTAGAGATTGAATTTTTTCTCTAGTATTTCTGTAAAAATTGATATCATGACCTACTGGGTCATCTAACCCCCAATCATATGAAATTGGAAGATTGGGACATTCAACTCCACATCCCATACTGATTATTTCATCATAGCCTTTAGTTTCTATTGTATCGATAGATTTAGGAAATTGATTTTTCATTTCAATTCCAAGTTCATTGATCACTTTTACTGCATTTTCTGCTATTTTCTCTCCAGGATTTGTTCCTGCTGATTGTGCTTTAAATCCCATATTTTTCGCCAAAGCTTCAGCCATTTGGCTTCGACAAGTATTTCCAACACAGACAAATAATAGATTCATATAACATCCTAGAGATTATCTGTAATCAAATATACGCCTATAGTATCTTGATATTAAATGTAAAATTAATCTTCACTAGGGTTGAAGTATTGTTTAGCCTGCGCATTAATTATGTCAGAACCTCCGATTAGTCATCATCATGGCAAATCAGAACAGAAAACAGAAAAACCCGAAGCATCAACTGAACAGAAAGCTCAGATGGAACAAGCTTACCAACAGATGCAAAGGAAGTTACGTATCAATAAAATAGATCAGGATATTAAACATAAGATTATGGTTTTGTCCGGTAAAGGAGGTGTTGGGAAATCAACAGTGGCTACTGGATTGGCACTTTCTCTAGCTCGTATGGGTAAGAAAGTCGGAATAATGGACATTGATATTACTGGCCCCAATGTTCCAAAGATGTTAGGTTTAGAAGGTTCAGATTTACATGTTGAGAATGGCCGTATTCATCCGGCCATCGGTTCCCATGGAATTAAGGTGATTTCTATGGCATTTTTAATTGAAGATCCTGATAAACCTGTTATTTGGCGTGGCCCTATTAAATTAGGTGCCATAAATCAATTTATTGGCGACGTAGAGTGGGGTGAACTTGATGCTTTGATAATCGATTTCCCTCCAGGAACTAGTGATGAGCCGCTGACTGTTTCACAAAGTCTACCAACAATTGACGGGGTTGTCATCGTAACGACGCCACAAGAAGTTGCATTATTAGATAGTAGAAAATCAATTAATTTCGCTAAAACTATTTCTATTCCTGTAATTGGAGTTGTAGAGAATATGAGTGGATACACAATTAATGGTATCACTGATTCAGACACTAAGGTATCAATAAAGGGGCCAAGTGGTAATATGATTGAAACAGTTTCTGATTCCGAAGGAAACTGGTCAATTACACTAGATGTATTCAAGAGTGGAGGTGGCTCAGATGCTGCAGAAAACCTTTCAGTTCCATTCCTCGGTTCTCTTCCCTTCGATCCAGGTATTGTCAGAGGTGGAGATGACGGAGTTCATCGCATATTAGCAGAACCTGATGGTGCAACTGCGGAGGCCTTTGATAAAATCGTTGAAAAAGTGGTTGAAACATTGGAACTTCCAAGCAGTCCTACGGTTCGGATATCATAAATCATCATTTCATAGAAGGGTCAGTTTCTTGACGTATAGTCTTCCCGAGTCATATTGGTAATATGGCAGTGGCGAGTGGTATTTACCTTACTTGGATTACTGGAGCAATCATAATTAGTATTTCTTTAATGCCATTTTTTAAGCCAGATTACGCTAAAATTCGTATCTCTAGTTTTATCGATATGTTCAGAAGATATTGGGCTCACATGATAGTTGTTTTTTCAGTTTATTTGTGGAAGGATATACTAGATCAATTAGATAGGATTCTAATGGCCAACACTCAACTTGACATGACTCCTTACATTTATGCGATAGAGGGTGATATTGTCTGGTGGATACAAGATTCATTGAATAATTCTTTACTATCTTTTGGTTTAACTCACTTCTATGTCATGGGATTCATGGCTGTGACATTCTCTTCTTTCATATACCCAATTTTCTTTGATGATAGATATATGGCAGATAGAGTTTCACTATCGATGTTTTGGGTATATATCTTAGCTATTCCGTTCTATCTATTTTTTAATGTTAGAGTAACTGGAAACTATATCCCTCAAATGGAAACAATAGCCTACGATTTAACTCCCGAAATTCATAATTGGTTCATACAGATTGATCCATTCACAAATGGTATGCCAAGTTTACATATCGGCTTGCCTTTCGCTATATGGTTAACTATGGAAAGATGGGACTCAGATGAAAGATGGTTAAGATATAGGAGATTACTACTGGTATTTATTGTAATAACAGCATTTACAATCCTTTATCTTGGTATTCATTGGGTTACTGATATAATTGGCGGAATTATTGTCGCAATGATTGCAGTAGAGATCACAGCCAAAACACATACGCCAATTTGGCAATTTGCAGATGAAAGATTATTTTCAAGAAGATTAGCTCGTGCAATTGATGACCCTAAGAAATGGTTTTCTGAGTCTTGGATAATTATCAGGAAGTTCTTTCATCCTATTCAACAGCCAAGTTCTAGCCAGACAAAAGCGTTTATCGCTGTAGTATTAATCTTGACTAGTGGTGTATTATTATGGGACGCAACCCATCAAGATTTTCCAATTGATGGAGTTAATCCTACCGATGCTGCTGGTTCAGAAGGTTGGGTGGTTGGAGTTGAAGATATAGATGATGAAATAACAATCAAATTATGGAATGTAAGTACTCAGAAGGAAGCGATTATTGAAGGAAATAATTGGTTTTCTCCGCCTCAAATTGAATTATCAAATAATAATCTCGTACTTTTCAACGATTTAAAATTAGATTTTTTCCAATTAAATAATTCTTCAATTGAAGTTTTTGAGCCGATATTTAGTCTAATTAATGATGATAAAATAGACAGAGTTTCTATCATTGAGAATGATCTGGGACAGCCTTGTTTAGTTATAGTTAAGAACAATACAATGGAGATTTATAATACGATTAATAGTCAATTGATTTCCTCAAATTACGTCGAAGGTTTAACCGCAATAGAAGGGGCAGGCCAATTGTTCGCTTCAGCATTTAATACTATGAACGGCCCTATAATTAATGTAACTACACCATTTAACCCAGGAATTGAGATTAATATATTGATTGAAAACTTCTCAAATGAATTGAATGATGCATACCTCGCTCAATTCTATGAAATACCTGTTGATTATAACAATTCAACAATTATAGATATCGAAATGGAAGGTAATTTAATAGTTGTTTTAGTTGATGTTGGCCCACTCAATCGCTTAATACTAGTAGATGCTTTGACCGGTGATCAAGAGATGATTTCCAATCCTTTGTGGCCATCAGAATCCCCTAGCATCGAAGGTAATTATATCGCTTTTCTACAGCGACCAATAACTTCCCCTACCATCAATCTTGAACCTGAAGATTTCAATAGAGATGTTTTCATTTGGAATGTTGAAGACAATAATGAACGTGTCCAAATAACCTTTGATGAATTATTAGATCAAGAGAATCCTCATGTGCTTGATAATGGTGTGACATGGATTGAAATTAATGAAAATGGTGATTCAACCTTAGTCATTTATTCATTAGAGAAAACTTTCGAAGAGTATTCATCTGTTGTGTTACAATCAGCAATATTGATGTTAATTCCATTATTGCTGCTACTATCTCATCAGTCTGCTATTGAGAAAAGAATTACTAATTAAATTTCAGCATATCTAAACATCTCTTCTAGAGAGAATCTTGCCTTTTCAATAACTTCTTGTTCTAAATTAATTATTTGGTCCTCTCTTGGGTCTCTCAATGACTGGAGTATATCTTCTAATAGAGTGGTCTTCATATGTCTGCACATTACGCAAGCTCCAATAATATTCATTTCATCATTAGTTTCCGCTAATACTCTGTCAGCAGTCCCACATTCAGTAATTAACATAATATTATTTTTCCCTTCTTTTCCCAATTTAATAGATTCTTTTATCAGTACTTCACTACTACCTATGAAATCACTCTCTTCTAGAACATCTGCCGAACATTCAGGATGACTTAGTACCTGAAGATCAATCCCTGCCTCATTCGCTCTTTCTCTCCACGATAGAATCTTCTCACCAGTAAATAATGCATGAACTTCACATACTCCATCATAAATGATGACATCTTTCTTTCCAATTAATGACTTTTGTAAGTGCTCACCCATAAATTTATCTGGAACAAAAATTAATTTTTCCCCTGGTAAATTTTCACATATTTTTAGATAATTACTACTTGTAACACATACATCTACTTCGGCCTTTACTTCTGCTGTGGTATTGATATAGCAAGCCACCGGAACTCCTGGATATTTTTCCTTTAATTTTCTCACATCTTTTGCAGTAATACTTTCCGATAATGAGCACCCTGCTTCTGGAGAGGGATGTATAACTAATTTATTTGGACTGAGTATTTTCGCAGTTTCAGCCATAAATCTAACACTAGAAAAAAGAATAATCTGTTGTTTAGCGTCCCTAGCAGATTTAGAAAGTGAATAACTATCTGAAACTTCGTCGGCTACCCCATAGATGATGTCTGGTGTTTGATATGAATGAGCGATAAGATAAACATCTTTTTCTTTTTTAAGTTCATTAATCTCTAAAGTATATGCGGCTATTGTCTTACAGTGTTCAAGTGTCCATCTCTCAGGCTGCTTTATTGTGTTGATTAGCCTCTCCGCTTCTTCTTCGATTTTCTCTTGAGAATATATCTTAGGAATCACTTTCCCTTGAGTTTTAGGTGCTGCCGGTAGGTCCATAGACATGTGATTTCACTCATTGGTCAGGTTTAACCTCTTTCAAGGTATGTCATCTCCGGTACACATGGGTGATGAGTCGGTGCCATTGTGGAAGCCTTCCAAAATGATCCATCAAGGTGCCGAAGCAACCGTATTTTCAGGGTATTGGATGGGGGAGAAAGCTATTTTCAAAAAACGCAATCATCGCTCATATCGCCACCCTGATTTAGATAGGCGATTAACACGTCAAAGACTTTCGGTAGAAGTCAGGGTATTAAGAAAATTGCATTCAACTACAGTTTCATCTCCCTCACTATTTGACGTAGATATAGATGAAGGTTGGATTATTTTATCGGAAGTAGAAGGTGTAACTTTGTATGAATCTTTGTTGAATGGTGAATCTAATATTGAACAGATTAAGAAATTCGGTGGCTTAATACGCCAATTACATGAATTGGGAATATCTCATGGAGATTTGACTACACACAATGTCATGATAAATGATGAAGGAGAATTGACTTTAATTGATTTTGGGCTTTCTAAAATTTCACCTGAAATAGAACATTTAGGTCTCGATCTACAAGTTTTACATGAATGCCTTAATGCAAGTCATTATGAAGAAAATAGCGCGATAGAATCAATGATTGATGGCTATCTATCGAATTCTTCTGATAATATTGCTCCATCAGGGCCGGATGTTATTGAAAGATTTAATTCAATTAGAGGACGAGTAAGGTACCATGCCTAGATAAGTTAGTGATTATTATGAAGGTACTATTTCTGACCAGTAATGAAAATAAAGTTACTGAGGCCAATCAGACTTTATCCGAGTTAGGTTATGAAATCGAACAGTTTCTTATCAATGGCTTAGCCCCAAAAATTATCGAACCCCAGTCCTCAGAAATAGAAATTGTATCTGAATTTAAAATTCAGCAGGCTTTGGAATTAATTTCAGGTACTAATTTTGAGAACCATGCTTTACTAGTAGAAGATTCTGGTTTATTTATCGAATCTCTGAGTGATTTCCCTGGTGTTTATTCCTCTTATTTTTTTAGAACTGTGGGGAATCAAGGAATACTAAAACTTCTTGAGAATGAATCGAATCGTAATGCAGAATATCGTGCTTATTCGATTTTGTATAGAGATGGTGTATATTTTCGTGCATTGGGGAAATGTCTGGGCAGTATATCAACTGAAATAAAAGGCTCAAATGGCTTTGGTTATGACCCAATATTCATTCCAGATTCTGGTGACGGTCGTACTTTTGGAGAGATGCAGGATTATGAAAAGGAATCTAAATCTCATCGTGGAGAGTCTCTGAGGATTCTTTATGATAAACTCAGCCTTCCGTCAAAGTGAAGATAGGGCCCCCACTCCCAGAGATGATATTATGCCTTCCTTGATGAAAATAACTGGTTGGTTCTCATTCATATTTGGCTCTTGCTTGTTTCTTATTTTCCAAGGGAGACTGGATTTTATTTCTCAAATTGCGGGTGGTGTAGTATTATTATCTATACTAGCAATATTGATGTTTACTGGTAATCAAAAATTGATATCTTCTCCCCCCAAAATCATTACTGAGTCTAAATCCGAAAACATAATAATTCCTCAAGTTGAATTAGATTCAGAAAAAAGACAGGAACCAGTTGATTCTCTAAACGAAGAGAAACTCCAAAGAAGTCGTAAAAAATCATCTATTGCCCCACCACCTTTGCCTCTACCGGATGCAACCTCTATGAATGAAGAGGCGACCGAAATTTCACCTCCTCTACCTAATTTTGGTGGTATTAATGTTGGAGCGGTTGAAGGAACTAAACTTGCTAAAAAATTGGTCATCACATCCGATGCTCAATCTGAAATGGAATCGGAAATAGAAAATTTTGTTGATCAACGTAGATCTAGACAAGCAGAAATTCGTTCAACATTAGAAAGGAAGAGAAGAATGGCCTTAGCAGAAAGAAGGGCAGCAAAAGCTCGTTTATGGACTGAAGTAGAAGATGGTGAAGATCTTGCCACTTTATTGAATGATCCTAATCATGGACTTACAATATTAGAAGAATCTGAAGAATATGATGATAGTAAACCTCTTGGAGTATCTTATGTTAGGATTGATAATAATAGAATTTTAAAACTAACCATCCCTTTAGTAGTTGAAAGTAAGAAAAAAGAAACAGGGCAAACAAAAACAGATTCATTGGTTGTAGATACTGATATTCAATTCCCTCAGGGTCTTCCCCCTATGCCTCCACCACCTGGGCTTCCCCCTATGCCTCCACCACCTGGGCTTCCCCCTATCCCGCCGCCTCATCTAGAAAAAGAATGAAATTGAGCCAACCGTACTTTCAAACATTCATTCCTCTTCGACATTACATGAGCGATGATATCCTACTAATCGAAAACATTCCAGTTGAAGATACATTTCCAGAGGGGGGGCTGATATCGATTTGGACATTAAATCGCCCAGATAAACTAAATTCGTTAAATTCTGATTCTCATAAATCCTTGAAAGAAGCATGTGAAATGGCTGAATCTAACGATTTAATTAGGGTAATAGTAATCTCTGGTGCTCCTCCAAATACTCCTCTTGAAGGCCGTAAATCAAAACCATTTTCATTTGCAGCAGGCGCAGATATTTCTGAATTTGTAGGGAAAAATTCAGATGATGTTAGGCCTTTCTTTGAAGATAATGCTTGGGAAAGGGTATGGAATCTGTCTAAACCAACAATAGCTATGATTGATGGTTTTGCTTTGGGAGGAGGTACTGAATTGGCGCTTTCTTGCGATATTAGAATAGCCTCTAATAGGTCGAAATTTGGTACACCTGAAATAAATCTAGGATTGATTCCAGGAGGTGGAGGTACTCAGAGATTATGTAGACTAATTGGATACGGTAAAGCATTGGAAATGGTACTTACAGGAGATATGATTGATTCTGAACAAGCGCTTTCTTATGGCTTAGTAAATTCAGTGACTACTCCTGAACAGCTTAAACAAACTACTATGCAATTAGCAGAAAATATTGCGAGGAAATCCCCCTATACTACGAAAGTTGCAAAACGTGCAGTCCGAGCCTCACTAGATCTTCCATTTAGCGAAGGTGTGCGGATGGAGAGATCAGAATTTGTGGCCTTATTTGATACCGAAGATAAGGAAATAGGGGTTAATGCTTTCTTAAATCGAGAGTCACCTAAATGGCTTGGAAAATAATGAAAATTGTTGTCTAAAGTTGTATAGATTTTATCTCTAGAAACTCATTAAGCCCATGGGACCCAAGTTCTCTTCCATTCCCTGAAAGTTTGTAACCACCAAAAGGTGCACTAACATTGAATGCTCCGCCATTTACGCTAACCTGCCCCGTCCTCATGTCTTTAGCAAATTTTATTGCTCTTTTCTCATCTTTAGACCATACCCCTCCAGATAGACCATATATTGAATCATTTGCTAATTTAAGAGCTTCTTCTTCGGATTTGTAAGTCGTAATCACTAAAACAGGACCGAATATTTCCTCTTTCCAGATTTTCATATCTGGAGAAACATTTGCAAATATAGTTGGTTTCACATAGTACCCCTTGGAAATACCTTCTGGCATACCCAGTCCTCCTGAAATCAAAGTAGCTCCCTCATTTATTCCAGATTCAATATATTTACTAACACTTTTTTGTTGTCTTAAACTTACCATGGGACCGCATCTTGTGCTTTCCTCCAAAGGGTCACCTACTGTGTAGGAATTATTCTTTTCTTCAATGATTTCGTAAACTTCATTGCTCATAGATTCAGGGATAATGAGTCTCGTTAGTGCAGAACATGTTTGTCCACTATTTTGATGGCAAGCTCCTATGGCTTTCTTTGCCACCAAAGTTGGATCAGCATCTTCTAGAGCCACATTTGCACTTTTACCTCCTAGCTCTAATGTAACTCTCTTTACGGTAGTCGCAGCCGCTTCACTTACTGAAATCCCTGCTCCTGTTGATCCAGTGAACGAGACCATATCGACTTCTGGATGACTCGACATATAATTTCCAATTTCAGATCCATGCCCCGAAACTAAGTTAAAAACTCCAGATGGTAATCCAATTTCATGTAATATATCTGCTAGGATAAATGCGCTTAAAGGTGCTTCTTTTGATGGTTTTAATATCATAGTACAGCCTGCAGCAATAGCGGGAGCAACTTTGCCAATAATTTGGTGCAGAGGGAAGTTCCAAGGCGTGATGAATGCACAAACACCTATTGGCTCTTTACAAATAATTGAGTTTCTCACTTTCTCTTCCCAATCAAAATTTTCTAGAATCTTTGCATAACTTCTAGAAACAACCCTGGGTGTCCCTACCATTGCTACTCTAGAATATCCAATTGGTGTTCCAACTTCAGCAGTAATAGTTTGAGCGATATCTTCTCCTCTTTCCTTCAATGCATTTGAGAGAGCATTTAGAATATCTATTCTTGTCTCTATACTACTTTTTGACCAAGAATCAAATGCAATTCTTGCAGCCGAGGCCGCAATATCAATATCTTCTTTCGAACCAACTGGAATTTTTCCTATTATTTCTTCTGTTGCAGGATTAATTACATCTATACTCCCAGTCCCTATTGGTTGAACCCATTTTCCATCGATATACAGTTGATCCCGTGTATGCATGGACAGTGCGAGGAGTACTCACTTTAGATATTCACGCATTCTAATAGTGAGTACCTACTCGGATATTTATGACTATTACAGTTGAACATCTTTCTAAAGGAGTGTCTTTGGTCACTTTATCTGCAGAAACATCAAGAAACGGATTGAATATGGAATCAATGAAATCAATGTCAGATATTATGGGCGACTTATTGGAAGATTCATCAATTAAATCAATAATAATGACAGGGAGTGGAAAATTCTTTTGTTCTGGGGCCGATATTGATTCATTTTCTTCGGCAATTGATAACGGTAATATTGCCGATTTAGTAGGCGGTCTGACCTCACTTCTCCATCCTATGCAACTGAAAATTCGTGCATCTGAGAAAATCTTCATTGCAGCAATAAATGGTTCTGCTGCCGGTGGAGGCTTAGGTTTAGCCCTCTGTGCCGATTATAGAGTATGTGTCCCAGAAGCAAAGTTAGCTGCAGCATTCTTTTCTCTAGGTTTATCTCCAGATGGCGGTACTACGTGGTTACTCCCCAGACTTGTTGGGACCCAAAAAGCAAAAAAATTCTTTTTCAATAATGAAGTATGGAATGGTAATAAAGCACTAGAATATGGTGCGGTTGATGAATTAGTGGAATCTGAAGAACTTATTGAAAGTGCCATTAAAGTAGCAGAAAAATGGGGTAGTTGGGCTGAATCAAGTCGTAGATCTACCAAGCAATTAATTGATGCGTCAACCTCAACTTTCATGGAAACTCAACTAGAATTTGAGAAGTTATTAATCACTAATTCCTCTTTAACTCCTGATTTTGTGGAAGGTGTATCTTCATTTTTGGATAAGAGAAACCCAAATTTTGGTGAAGAATAAATAAGCATCAGTTTTTCTCAATTTATTTACTCCGAAAATTATAATCAGAATGCAATATAATGCAGCAAGGTTTGAGATGATTATTGCGATTGATCCAATGATAAATCCATAAACCAGCCACAATAATAATGCTGTACAGATTAAGTATAATGTGGGTAATGAAATTCCTTCATGTTTTTTCTGTTTCCAAACTTCATTTAATTGAGGGACCCATGCAATCACACCAAGAGTCCCAGCAATAATTCCTAATAATTCAACAAGAATATTTGACATACTGACACCTATATTGGTAAGTCATCCCTTTCTTTCTTACCATTTTCATCCCAAACATAGATTCCCTTGTTTGTTTTTCGTCCTAAACTCCCTTCTGAAACTAAGTTGTTCAACAAAGGATGAGGTCTATATGACTCATCATCAAAAGACTCAGCCAGACTATTCAAAATGTCTCTCCTCACGTCTAAACCTACTAAGTCGGAAAGTTCCAAAGGACCCATAGGGTGTTTATATCCAAGTTTCATAGCAGTATCTATATCGCTAGCGGAAGCCACTCCTTGAGATAGCATCTTGATTGCTTCATTTCCAAGTACAACTCCGAGCCTACTGGTGGCAAATCCTGGGACATCATTAACTAAGATAGTCTCCTTACCCATTTCTTGGCCCACTGATTGCGCTAATTCAATAGTTTCTTTAGAACATTTTTCATGCTTAACAAGTTCAAGAAGCTTCATTATTGGAACAGGATTAAAAAAGTGCATTCCAATAACTCTTTCAGGGCAATTTGTAATGTTTGCAATCTCTGAAATTGGCAGACTTGAGGTATTAGTTGCTAGTATAGCATGTTTCGGCACTAAATCTTCGATTTTCAAAAAAATCTCTTTTTTGAGATGCATAATTTCTGGAACCGCTTCAATTACTAGATCAACATTTTCCAAAGCCTCTGAAATATCATAACAAGCTTTTAGGTTCAGACCCCATTTTTCTTTTTCATCAACTGTCGTTTTTCCTTTTTCTATTCCCTTGTCCCAGAATGAGAATATTTTCTCAACTCCCCTATCTAAACTTTCAGGAAAAACATCAAAGATTCTTGTTTGCCAGCCACTTTGGGCACAAACTTGAGCAATACCTGAACCCATTGTTCCTGCTCCTATGACTGCCACAGTACGTACTTGCATACACATACGTAATGGTCATAGCCAATAGGTATTGCTCATTCTTCTCTTCCATATGCTGCAAGAGCTGACTGGAATAATCTCTGCCTCGGGACATCATGTTCAAGGAAGCATGTAAATGGAGCGACATCTTTCAATAATTCAATAGCACTTACATACGCTCCATAGATGAAAGGGTCAGCAACCTTTGTTTCAGGTATATAAATTCCAATTTTCTCTAATCCTTTTCTTGTATCTTCATCCCAAATTGCGTATGTATGATGAGTGAAATGTAAATATGCGGAAAGTCTTTTGATATCTGATCTTGGATTCTCTGTGAAACTATCTAGTAAAAGTGTATCTGGATATCTAATCGCATACAATGCTAATTTCACTTCTCTAGTTGTTTCTTCTCTCCATTCTCTTTTTTCTAATCCCATCCATTTGTCAATCATATCTAACATATTGTTGTCATATGGTTTCTTAACCATGTAAAGTAATTTTTCATATTCTTCAGAATCTTGCATTTCTGAATGATGATGTTCATAGAATAATTCAGTTAATCTATCAAAGAAGGGTTTGCACTTTTCTTTATCGAAAGCTAATAACGCTACATGTTGCATATATTCACCAACCAAAAATCAATTACCTTTCCATTCTCGGTACTGAATCCAATCTTGTTTCATATAATCATTCATTAGTTTGTATTCATCTTCATCGGTAGGTAAAACACTGATTAAATATGCTTCATATTCTTCATCAGTTCCCTCGAATTTTTCTCCTCTGATTGTGTAGTTCTTCCCAGCATAGTTCCCAATGCCTCGATTAAATTTATCAGAAGGAATGAAAAGTTCCGGTTCTCCTTCCTTTCTTGCAGCACTAATTCTTCTCATTTCTTCACGAAGTTCTTGGAAATATAATTCCCTACTCGCTTCATTTAGGTGTTCTCTATCTGCTTCGATATCACTTTCTCTTTCATCATATCTTCCTTTTACACCATAGACGTAGGCCCACTGTGCACTAGTGGAGTCATCAGTTCCAAACAAATCTAGACCTGTACTAATCCACTTATTCAGATATTTTTGCAATAGTTCACAAGGGATGACTCCTTGTTTTACAATCCTTCTGAGTCCATTTGCACCTGTTCCTAGGTGGAATGATTCTTCTTTTAGCATGGGTCCCATAGACGCTGCAAGTGGTTTGAATGAAGATGTACTAAGCATTTTCAACTGGTATTTTCCATCTCTATCTATGAAATGAGTGAAACAGAAAAAATCAAGCCAATGATCTATAGGTGCATTGAATGAACCAAGAATTCTAGTTCCATCCTGAGCGTTTCTTTCCAATAGTTTAGCAGCTTCCCTGACACCCTGCTCACCAAAGTAAGTGCACAATAAGTAGGCCATTTGCCATCCATGTCTTTGCTCTTCACACATAATTCTGAGAGCAGATTTTTTGTCATATTCAGTAGGTGCTGTGGCTAGAAGATGATTTTGTTGTTCTACGCTTGCAAATTCTGTATCTCCTTGGACACTTACCATACTAATTATTGCATCTCTGATGTTCTGTTGTGGTATTTGCATCCTTCGTTCCCACTTTGGCATACCTTTGAAATCTCCAAACTCAATGGAGTTTCCAGCAGTATCCCAGTCGAATTTAATATCAAATCTGTAATCTCCCAACCAAGAGGGGTCAAATCCAATTCTTGTTTGCCACTCATTGAAGTCTCTAATCCAAGCCTCAAAGTTCGGGGTATATCCTTCTACTATTTCGCTACCTGACATATATTTGCCGGAGAGATGTTAGTATATGAATAAATGTACATTTAGCACAGAATTTTATTTCCCTGTGAATCTAGGTGTTCTTCGCTCGACATATGATGCAATCCCTTCCTTAGCATCTTCAGATTGGAATAAATCAGATTGTAGTTCTCTTTCCAGAGCCAGATGATATTCAAGAGGTATTTCAATTCCACTTTGAACACTACGTTTGATATTTCCAATTGCTTTAGCCGCAGCCAATGGCAAGGTAAATTGTCCTGCATAATCTATTACATCCATTCTAAATTCTTCTAAACTAATACTGTCATATATATCGTGAACTAAACTCATATCTCTAGCTTCTTCGAATGAGAATTTTCTTCCAGTAACCATTATCTCCATTGCCCTTGCTTTTCCAACTAGACGTGATAGTCTTGCGGTACCACCAGTTCCTGCTAGAACACCAAGAGAAACTTCTGGTAGACCAATTTGGAAATTACCTTTGTGCGCAATTCGGATATCAGCTGCCATTGCAATCTCGAGTCCACCACCAACTGTATGACCATTAAGTGCAGCAATTACTAATTTTGGAGTTTGTTCAAGTCGAGACAGAGTCTCATTAGCATGTAAACAAAAGAAGTATTTGTATCTTGGAGATAATGTATTGAGATAATTTATACTTGCTCCCGCCGAGAAGAACTTCTCACCGTGTCCGGTTAGCAATATTACAGAAACATTCCCATCAAATCTAGCATTGAGAATTGCCTGATCTATATCTTCCCACATTTCTCGAGTATAAGTGTTGACGGATGTTCTACCTTCTTCAAGTGGTTTTCCATCTGTATCTGATATTAGTTCTATAATGGCTATGCCGTTATCAGTAACGCCATAATTCACTAGTTTGTTCGGCATAGGCTCAAGGTCAGGCCATGAAGTCATGTTCGTCGCAGAGACAATCTGTTAATGAAAGAAACGGAATCAGAGTAATGCTCTAATATTAACTATCAGAGTCGCTGAATGATAGTTTTGCCCCACTTTTCCTGACAATATTCCATTGTTCACCTATCTCGTTAGCTTTGTCACTAGGTTCCCATATATCTCTCTTCAAAGGCCCTCTAAATGGCATCCTATGAACTAGACGGCCGTCTTGTAACTTCTTTTTTCTCAGCATTGATAGTTTGACAAGCGGCCATAGAGATTTTCTAAAAATACCTGGTTGGTACACCCATTTCATAAAACTCAACCCCTCTCCTTTCTTTTCTTGGTCTCTCATCCAGTATTTTGCTACAAATTTAAACCCTTTATCGCCTACTCTGTTCATTAAAAATCTATTAATTGCACTTGTTTTAATCAAAGGAACAAGTTTCTTTTTTACTTCGACCTCATAATCGCACTCTTTGAGGATTGATTGTGCTGCTAAGACTCCGCTTGTGATTGCGTATCTCATCCCAAAACCCCACATAAAATCCTGTAAACCTCCGGCTTCACCAACATATATTTTATTTTCATGAACATATTTTTTTGGCAAACTAAAGTCTCCCTTACCACCGACTCTCTTGATAGGAATTCTATTCAATTTATAGTGAGATTCATACCAAGCGATAGTTTCATTAAGATACCTGCCTGATTTCTTTTGTTTCCTCCATAAACATGTACAAATTAGTCCCACTCCATCAATTATAATTAGGTATGAATATGCGCCAGGGGCCAATTTATCATTCAGTTGAAATGCCACATGGTTGGGGTGATCGGTATGGAAAATTTCCCCAAAAGCAATCGCGCTAGAATCTTTTGGACCCGCTGCAATGATATCGCAGTCGTCTGGTTTGACCCTAGCTTCATAGTGTATATTAGCACCGGCTGATATTGCCATTCTTTTGAATCCCTGATCTATGCAATGTTCGTCAGTCCCCCTCTCTACAACTCTGAAAGCAGTGCCGTTTGATTTTGGATTTGTGATTACATCATCTGGATGAATTAAATCTATGATTTCAAATGCATTTGACTTAAATTCTTCTGGTTCTAACCCCCAGCTCCTCATTTCATCAAAAAAGTCATTTTCGCTTGTCCAATTCTCTATTCCTTGGAAATCTCCATCAAATCTCGCTCCACTATCTTTACGTATCTCATGAACATGAACTTCTTTGCCGGCTTTGGCAAGGATTGTCGCTGCAGCAAGTCCCGATAGCCCCGCTCCAAGGATGTCAATCCTCTCCTTCATGCATTTGCGTATGAGGTATATAGTTTGAATAGTTTGGTCATTTACAATCAAAGAGTTCATCCGATAATTTGTCTTCGAACAGTTCATAAGCGGGTTACTGAGATGGAAAAAGACAAGATTATTATCCTTGTAGAAAAAGAAAATCTCAATCCAGAACAACTTCGTTCTGTGATAGATGTTGATGGATGCGGAAGTGTGGTTTCTTTTGTTGGTTTAACTAGGGGTGAAGACAACGAAATCAAGGTAAAGAGACTGGAATTTGATGCTTGGGAAAATAAATTACATGAAGTTCTTACAGATATTGCGAGAATTTCTATCGAAAAATTTGATGTCAAATCAGTTCTAATTGCGCATAGGACTGGAATTGTAGAGCCTTCAGAACCTATAGTCTGTATTCATGTTGGTTCGAAACATCGGGCGGCGGGATTCAAAGCCTGTTCATGGTTAATTGATGAGCTTAAACTACAAGCGCCATTATGGAAAAAAGAAGTTAGATCGGATGGTGAAATCTGGAAACAAGGTCTTGGATAAATATCGAATCAAGATTTAACTTCCGTTTATCTGAATAATGAGTACCATCTCCGAGATTCCATGAGTGTTGATGAATTAAAAAATTCATGGTCCGCTATTGCAGATATAGGGGGTAAAGATGTGGTCTTTCGCGAAGCAATAGCGACAGGAGTTTTGCAACTATCATCATCCGGTATTGAAGCAGTCAAGGGGCGTTCGAAGAAAGGTGATGTACGAGAAATTTCAACTATTGCTTCAATACAAGCTGTTAAAGAAACTCCGAGAATTCTCCCTCATTGTCACACGATACCGATTGAGGGGTGCTCTGTAGAATGGCAAATTGAAGGTTGTAATCTTAGATGTACTGTTACTGTTAGAACACACTGGCGAACAGGGGTAGAGATGGAAGCTTTGTGTGGAGTTAACGCTGGGTTATTGTGTGCATGGGATATGCTGAAGTCTGTTGAAAAAGATTCGGAGGGGCAATATCCTGATTCTAGAATCAATAATGTTCATGTTCTGAAAAAGAGCAAAGGAGACCAACATAATTGAATGCTGATTACCACTCCGAAGTAATATGGCAACCGTTGATTTAGAGAAATATTTCCTTCAGGCCACAGAATCTGCAGCAATTGCTGCGTCAAAATGGATTGGTAAAGGTGATGGTAAAGCAGCCGATGGTGCCGCGGTTGAAGCAATGAGGGCAGTTTTTGATACCGTCCCATTCGATGGACGTGTTGCTATCGGAGAGGGAGAAAGGGATGATGCTCCAATGTTATGGATTGGCGAACCCTTGGGTTCATTACAAGGAGATGTAAATTCTCCCGCAATTGATATTGCAGTAGACCCTCTAGAATGCACTAATCATGTAGCCTATAATTTGCCAAATGCAATGGCCGTCCTTGCCGCCGCACCACGAGGTACTTTGTTACATGCACCTGACTGCTATATGAATAAAATTTCAGGCTCTGCAGAGTTGATGGGAGAAATATCTCTGGATGCCTCAACTTCATATAACATTGAGGCGACTTCAAATGCTTTGGACAAATCTATTGAATCATTAAATGTTGTAGTTATGGACCGTCCTCGGCATAAAAAATTAATCAAAGAATTGAATGATTTATCGGTAAATGTAGTTTTGATAGGAGATGGAGATATCGCGGCGGCTTTGAATGCAGCAGATCCAGAATCTGAAATTGATTTATTGATGGGTATTGGAGCAGCTCCCGAAGGAGTAATTACTGCTGCAGCACTGAGGGGGTTAAATGCTCCTTTCCAAGGTCGTTTAATCTTCAAAAATGAAGGGCATAGATCTAGAGCAGAGGAAATGATTGATGGTGATATTGAGAGGTTATGGGAGCGTGACGATTTATGCTCATCTGATGATGCATTGTTTATTGGAACTGGAGTTTGTTCAGGGCGTACAAAAGGAGTCACTTTTGAAAATGGTAAATATTTGGTTGAATCTGAAGTGATTGATGTGTCAAGCGGTATTCATAAATTTGTTCGTGGTTCTCATGATAGTTGATTCCGGACTGTCAAAGCGATGCCTTCATTTCCTATAGCCTTCACGTTAGCATGAGGTTAGTATATGGATACTCAACTACTTGAAAAAACAGCAAGCGAACTAGTCGCAGCAGGTAAAGGAATTCTCGCTGCGGATGAAAGTAACGGGACTATGTCAAATCGCCTCGAAGCAGTAGGTGTTTCAGCATCTCCCGAAACAAGAAATGCTTACAGGGCCAACCTTTTCTCGGCTAATGGTTATGAAAAATTCATTAGTGGAGTGATATTATTTGATGAAACAATAAGGCAAAAGATGCCGGACGGTAGGTCTATTCCAGATGCTTTAACTTCCTTAGGTGTATATCCTGGAATTAAGGTAGATACCGGGGCAAAAAATTTAGCCAACCATGAAGGTGAAAAAATCACCGAAGGACTTGATGGATTAAGAGAAAGGTGTGAAGAGTATTTTTCAATGGGTGCTAGATTTGCTAAGTGGCGTGCAGTTATCGAAATAGGTGACGGAAAACCTTCCGACGCATGTATTTCAACAAATGCTCATGCATTGGCCAGATACGCATCAATTTGTCAAGAGCAAGGTTTGGTCCCAATTATTGAACCAGAGGTATTAATGGCCGGAATTCATGATGCTGAGACTTGCTATGAAGTCACCTCATCTATTTTACAGGCTACTTTTGAACAGTGTCGAATCCAGGGTGTACATATTCCCGGTGCTTTACTAAAGCCAAATATGATAATTGCTGGAAATTCTTGCTCTGAACAAATTTCTCGTGAAAAAGTTGCTCAGATGACTGTAGATTGTTTAACTGAACAAGTCCCGAATGATCTTCCAGGTATTGTATTCCTGTCTGGTGGTCAATCTGATGAAGATGCGACAGCACATTTAAATTTAATGAATTCTATGGCTATTAATCATCCTTGGCAACTATCTTATTCATTTGGTAGAGCATTACTGGCTAATGCATTGAAAACGTGGGCAACCGGAGATAATGAAGGAAGCCGATCAGTATTTTTACACCGTTCAAAAATGAATAGTCTAGCTAGAACTGGAGATTGGAGTTCAGAACTAGAAAATAAATAGTAATTTTCTATTTATTCTTGTCTTTCTTGCGCACCAGGGCGTAATTGCCATACGCATATTTCATAACGTCCAGAAAGAGCTCCGCCACGCTTTGTAGTTGCAATTTTCATAATGTCTTTATCTTTAGATAATACGTTACCTAACTGTTGAGGTGTTGTGCCATGTCTCATGGTTGAATTAACATGTTCTAATATTTCAGTAGTGTTTGCCTCGCCCTTTGTATCAAGGAATTTTTTAATTTTCTGTCTTAATCTAGTAGTTCTCATATTTACTTATCTCCATTACTTCTAGGCTGTTTTCTTTCATGATGTAATACCCATTCATCGGTAGCCCATTCCGATAAAGGGTACTCTTTCCCAATAACTCCGCTTTTCATAATCCTCCCAATTCTAATTATCGTCGGATCTGATTCTAAGATAGCAGCAATGTCATAATTGTCTTCTAGTAGGATGCTATTAGACAGCCAATCTTTAATTTCAACCGTATTCCTAGGTTTTTCTGAAAGGTGTTTTTTAACTAAATCACGAATTGTTTCCGCATTCATTAATCTCACCTCTCATTCTATCGGCTTCGACTGCCGGTTCGATATAGGTAGGGCGGCGGGGGGTAATATAACGCTTCTGCAACTTATTGTTCAATTTAGTTACATATTGTTGCACTAATCATGACCTTTTCTAAGTCATTATTCAGTGTTAAAATGAAAGTAGTTATTTTTCCAGTAGAAATATGTAACAAAATGTAACTATAATAGATAATTTAATACATACTTTGTAAGTGGTTGATTACGGAGGCGGTCAATGGTGTCAGAAGGTTCAGAATTGGAGGCAATTCCCAGTTTTATTTCTACACCTACAAAAATCCGCAGTAGATATCGTCGTAGATTGCTCAATAGACTATCTGAAGGTGGTGCGACTGTTACAACGCTAGCCAGGGATATAGGACTCCAGATTCCTCATGCTTCTGCGGAGTTAAGAAAGCTTAGGAATGAGGGACTGGTCTCTAGTGATCTTGATGCGGGTAGCAGAGGAGCATACCTACATCTAACTGAATTAGGTTGGAATAGAATTAGATCGGATGAGAGGTCTAGAGCTTTAGAAGCCCTCCCTCTCCCTTCTTTGCCAGGTAAATTTTGTGTATTGGATAAAGATGGTAGTAATATTCTAATGGGATTATCTTCAATACCTAAATCTCCAATGATTCTCATTCCTGACAGGCCTCCTAATTCAGAAAATAATATTGATGATTCCATAGGAAATGAAGGGGTTCGTTGGAATTGGGCTGTTTTCAAAGAAAAAGACCCTAGGTGGTTTGATTTACAAAGTTTGAAAGTCACTCAGGCACCTCCTATTTCTACTGATCTTGGTATAATTGATACATATTCTGGACAATCTTCTGTTATAGGGATTATTAGGGCCAATTTGATTAATGAGATGAGCCAATTAGCAATGACTTTTGGGACTTGGTATGATATGCCTAAGTCAAGACAAACCCCACCCCTTAACGAGAATACTTTCCATCGAGGCGATTGGATTCTAGGTGAATGTCATAAACTAAGTCAAGAAATAAGGCCTAAAGTTCCAATAGTGGCTATACTTCCTGACAGTCTTTCCAGAACTATGCTAATTAGAACTACTCGAATAAATTCTTTGGTGATAGCAAATTTAGCAGGTTTAGATATAATTAGTGATTCTTACCCTCTATCATCTCTAGATATATGGATTCATAAGGCACATCCTAGACTTCCCGATAACGAATTGAAAAGAAGAGTACAATCTTTGAAGGATAGAATAATGTCTACTAGGAAGGTTAGAACTGATGATTCTACTTGGAGAAAATTTAGAAGAGATTGGGGGGCAAAATCTTTCACAATTGACGAGTCGAATATAAGAAATTTAGATACGAGAAACTTAGGTGATTCTGCTGTTGAATCATTAATGAGTTGGGTAATTTCTGACGAAAATCGCCCATCACTTATTTTAGAAATTAGTGAAAACATTTCACAATCAATCAAATCATCTATAATTATTCATCCTAAATTAAGAATTATGATTAAGGAAAAAATATGTCCTACAACAAAATCTTCAAATCTTCTGTATAATGATATTCTAAGGCCACTTCCTTGGCTAAGGCTGAAAACTTCTAATGATGAAATTATCTCTCTAAAATTGATTGATAGTTTACCTAGAATTGTTGTAAATGATGATATTCCTTCCTCCTTAGAAATTAATCCTTGGAAGTTAATTGGTCTGAATAAGTCTCATAATTTTGAATCAGAAGAATTAGAGCCAGGGTACCTTTCAATGGTTAATTCTGCGATTTCTCAATTCCCAAATGGTAACGAGGAATGGGCAAATCAGATGGAAGCAAGATACCCGCTAGCAGCGTGGATAGCTTCTCCTAAGGCTACTAGATGGCCAAGATGGCAGCGGCTGAAAGATAGATTGTCAATAGAGTGGTTGGTTTTATTTGACATTGATCATATTCCTCTGAATAGACTTGCAGAACTCGCCGATCAGGCAAACGAAGAGATTCTCGATTATTTTGCAGAAAAGTTAGGACAGAAAATCAGAGAAGATAGTCAAACTGCAATTAGAACACGTCCAGCCGTAGATTTCATAGAAGCCTCATCTGGCACTTCTTGGATTGCTGCACAGTTTTTGTCGAATGCCGCATGGATTCCTGATAATCTTCATAATGATTTAATTAAATGGTCACTAGAAGCGTGGATTTCTTCACCTCCAAAGAAATCTCTACCTGCTCTTCAAGGTGTTTATTGGTTATTTAGTTCTGGACGTAACTCAAATGAAGATTTCTCTCGGGCACTTGAAAAAATTTTATTCAAAGCACAGACTCTATCAAAAAATCATGATTTGAAGATTTGGGAATCATTGGTTAATTATTCGATTGATGGCAGAGAACTATCGAAAGAAGAATTAAATCATATTACAGAAAGATTACCTTATGATTGGTGGGCCCCCATATCATCCGAGATTTTATTGAAAATGCTCAGTAATGATGAATCAAATGATTGGTTATTTTCTTCCTCATTCCCATGGCCTGCTCTAGTTCTAAGGCCAATTGGGGAATCATCCAATACCCCCGGATTAGAAAACCTATCACATCCTGGATTTAATCCTGAAATATATCCTCTACTTGTTCGTCGACTTAGAGGTCGCAGAGTTAGAGATACTTTACCAAGTTCTGCGGATCCGTTATTGGATTTGTTAGATGCAATAGAATCTTCAATAAATAGTTCTCCACCCTTACCTGGAAGAACTCATTCACTTTCAGGTTGGTTAGCCCAACCTATAGAAAAATGGCCAAATTTTTCTTCTCAAATTATATTTCAGGGTGACCCAATGATAGGCGAAAGACTACTTTCAAGGAAAACCGGTTTTCACGAAAATATCAATTCAATTAATTTATAATATTATTTTTCTCCTCATTAAATCTATTTTTTCTGAATCGATGAGTTATTGAATGAATATCTCTTAGAATCTCTGCCCAACTGGCAACACCGAGTTGACAAAACCCCCAGCCGGAGGTGATAGGATGAAACTCGGTACCACAGATATGGGTCTCCGTCTGTCGAAGACCAGAGTGACAATTTGTGAATAATTGAAGAGATTATTCCTCTGAGGATGACCTCTGGCGCAATACAGGCGGTCTGGATTATGTAAGGTCCCCTGTTGACCGAAAGGGATGATTCTAGGGACTACCCCATAATCCAACATACGTCCTAGGGTGGGGTCAGGAACCAGAGTGCGAAAGTACTGTGAAAGGTTCCGTTACACCCTGGGGCACACCTTTTTTCCGCAGTTCTCAAGTCATATGTGCTTCTCAGGCTATTCAATGAGTAGTATCGGACTTGTCGGGGGGACTTTCGATTTTTTCCATATTGGTCACCAGAAATTGATAAATTCTTGTCTTAATAATTGCGATATTCTTGAAATCTGGATTTCATCCGATATAATTACTCAAAGAAAAGATCCTAGGATTTCTTCATGGAAAGAAAGGTGCGATTTAATTAAACAAAATCTATCTTTAGAACAATCTTCTAGAGTAACTTTTCATGAACTAATGGACGATTATGGTATTGCTTTATCTCATAAAAATGCAACTAAGATATTCTGTACTAGTGAAACACTTTCTACCTGTCAAATTATTAATCAAAAGCGCTTAGAAAGAGGTTTAAAACCATTATCAATATTTTCAGTTCCACATGAATTATCTGAAGATGGATTAATTATCTCTAGCTCACGAATTAGAAATGGCGAGATAAATAGTGATGGCGAGGTTTGGATAAGCCATAAAGATTTGAACTCGAATTTTTATCTGACAAAGGAGGTAGAATCGATGTTAAAAGTTCCTTTTGGTAAATTATTTGAAGGTCCAGAAGATGACCACTCAATTGCTATTACCAATGTAATAAATTTCCTTGAAGACTTTCATTCGCCTATTATCGGCGTGGGAGATGTCACAGTCAGAGCATTACAAAATATTGGTTCTAAAACATCTATTGGCATAATTGATGAGAAAACTAAGAGGGCCAAATGGGATGGCTATAGAGAAATTAATCAATCCCTATATGATAATATTATCCAATGTAGCAATCCACCTGGTATGTTAACAAAGTCTTTGTTTGATTCTTGTAAAGAAGCAATGAATAATTGGCTAGAGAGAAGACAGAATACGCTTATTCTTGTTGATGGTGAAGAAGATTTAGCACCGTTGTTTTTACATATTTTAGCACCGATAAAATCAGCTATAATATACGGTCAACCAAATAAGGGAGTCGTATTAAGAATTACAGAATTAGACTCAAAAATAAGATGTCAAAAAATATTATCACTTTGTGATAAGAGAAATAATTAATTCTCTACTTTTGAATTAATATTTAAGGCAATACCAAATGCTACCATTGCAATCATTACTGAGTAAACACCGGGGTCTACCCATGTGTCGTTTTGGATACTCCAAACTATGTAGAATGCAATACCAATTACTGTGAGCCAACTTGAAACAATCTCTTTACCATTATTTCCTTTGATTAGGTTGTTTGTAAAATCACTATTTTGTATATTTGAAATCCAATTAAAGACATCCTGATTTCTAATTCCAGTAGCAATCATTATGATCCCTAAAATCGCAAAAATCGCATCATCTAGGATAAATCCATCGTCATAAGGGACAAAAGCCTCTCCTCCAATTCCAATAAATCCAATCCATGCAACTTTATTTCCTGCTTGACCTGCACCACCTCCAAAAATATTGACTAGAGATAACAAAATAATCCACACACCTAGCATTAATGCAGCAGTTGATATCATATTACTTGGCTTTGTTAGGGCCTCTTTCCAGTCTGTCTGTACCATGTTTATCACAACCGGCGACTTACCCTTTTGGTTTAACGCTTTCATTTATCAACTGAACTTACAGTCTTCCTTGTAACATGTACTTTCCTTGAGATGCTTCTTCGATAAGAGGCTCATTTTTACTCAAAGTCTTAATTGAATCAATGCCTTTTGGTATAGCGGAATTTACTTGTTTACTCCTTCCGCCTCTTCCCTTACTTACATTTCTTGCCATAATTAATCCCAGTGTGTCTAACTCATTTAACAATGTAGAAATTCTTCTCGGAGTCAATCCTTCAATATTAATTTTCATACAGGCTTCTGAATAGGTTCTGAAAATCTCTCCCGTTGAAATATTTCTTAAGCCATTTTCTTCATTAATTATTATGCAGAATAATACTAATTTCTGATGTAAAGGTAGGGTTCGTAAGACTGGAGTGACTTGGTCGTGTTCAAGTTGTGACTGGGCTAAACGTACATGCTTTGGATCAACTTTACCTTGGGATCTTTGTTCCGCTTTCTGTACTGATATTCTCAACAAGTCCAAAGCTCTCCTCGCATCACCATGTTCTTGAGCGGCTAAAGCAGAACATAGAGGAATTACTCCTACTTCCAGTGAATTATTTTTCAATCCCATCTTTACTCTTTCTTGTAGGATATCTTGTATTTCTTCAGCACCATAAGGGTGGAAAACAACATCTTCTTGACTCAATCTCGAACTCACCCTAGGGTCAAGTTCTTGTGTGAAGTTGAGGTCATTACTGATTCCAATAATGCAGCACCTAGCATGTTTCAATAATGTATTCATATTTGTTAAACTGTACAGTAGATCTGAACCGGCTTTTGCTACCAAGTTATCAATTTCATCCAAAACTAAAATATGTACTCCTCCTGCTCTATCCATCCTTTCAATTAAGGTTTCAAGAACTCTATCGGTTGGCCAACCAGTAAATGGAATAGGGTAGTCTCCTCTCTGTTTTAATTGGCTAGCTAGTGTTTGCACCACTCTATATTTTGTATCAACATTTCTACAATTTATCTCATAGGTTTGAACTGGATGGCCCATTTCTTTTCCTTTCTCAAGTAATTGACCGAGTACGAATCTTGTAACTACAGTTTTTCCAGAACCAGGTACTCCATAAAGTAGCATATTTGATGGAATATGGCCATTTAAGGCATCAACTAAATTCCGTACTAGAGCATCGACTTCTTGTTCCCTGTGTGGGAGATTGCTTGGTTCAAAAGCATGTTCAAACGCTTTTCGATCTATAAATAATGAATCTTGTCCGAGTATTTTTTCAAAAATATTCCCGTCCATTTCTACTCACCATTGTTCTGCACATTCTCCAATGCACTATTGACACACTCTGAGAGGTCGCTTGACAATGGGGATTCTTGACGAGACGCTTAGAGGTAATAAGTGATTCCAAACTAAAGTGAGGTGAGGGTTAGATTTCATCTACAAAGTCATTATTAAATGAATCAACTCTTGGTTTTCAATTTGTTTAGAAATTAACATTTAATCAACTATTATTAATTATTTTAATTTCACCATTCTCATTAATTTCGATTGCATCCCCGTCTTCTAACTGATAAACTTCTTTTGGTAATTCCGGAACTCTAAATCCTTCTGAAATATTCTTTGAACTAGCAAAATTATGCGTAACTAAAACCAAGCTTTTAGGAAATTTATTTGAGAAATTAATTACATCACTCGGTGTATAATGATAAGGAAATTTCCCTATATCTGGCATTCCCATTTCGAGAATCACAACATCTGCAGATTCTGCTCTACTTTCAATCTCTTCACAAGGGCCAGAATCTCCACAATGCAATACTTTGATTCCAGTATTATGGGTCAGTTCGTAGCCATGAGGGTCGGTTTCTGGCGTATGACAAACAGGAAATCTTTCAAAACTCCAATTAGTACCGGCTAATTCACACATTTCCTCCTCATGCCAATGGGCCATTTTTTCAACATCTTCTAAGCTTCCTGGGAAACCTATATTGCATAAATTTGAAATCTTTTCTTTACCCCCTGGTCTTAGATAAATTTTCAGGTCCTTTTCTCGTTTTGGATCGGAGATATATTTTCTTTCCAACATAAAGAACGGAAATCCAAATGTATGATCTGCATGCCAATGAGTAAATAATAAATATTCAATTTCAGATGTTTTCAAGCCTTTTCTTCGAAGTTGGGTAATTAGTGTTGGAGGTGTATCAATCAAAATTTTCCCATCTATTAGAGTTAATGCATGTAGCCTCCCAGAAGGTGTAAAAGCATTGCCAGTACCCAAGAAGTCGATGCGAATCATGGCTCTCGACTATATATCTAAGACTTGACTTAATCGCTTCGAAGATGATTGAACTTCAACTCTTCTTCAGCATCTATTCATAAACATGTTTCAACTCGGACAGTATAATCAATTCGGGGTTTTATGATGTCTACAACTAATTCTCAATGGAGTGCTAAAAATCCATATACGTCTTATTTATCAGAAAACTACGTTCTTAATGGCGAGGGTTCAGGTAAAGAAACTCGACATATTGTTTTCGACTTGGGAGATTCTGGTCTTGGATATAAAGCAGGAGATGCATTGGGAGTAATCCCAATTTGCCCACCTGAAACTGTTTCTGATCTTCTCGCTCTGGGAGGTTTCTCGGGAGATGAAGAAGTTGAAACAAATCTCGGAGTTTGTAGTTTACGCGAAGCCCTCTCTAACAGATATGAAGTTCATCGAGTTTCAAAAAAATGGATTGAGAATTTAGGCTCGAAAGTGATAACTGATAACGGTTCAATCGAGATTAAAATTGTTGGTCGTGATAGAGTTTCAACATCTGATGGTAGTTCTGTAATTAGTTGGGAAGGCTCTGGAGAAATCAATGATATCCCTTCGGGTTATTCTCAGATAATGTCTCCAAACGATCCTTCAGAAGAACTTTGGAATGAATTAACTTCTGACCCTAAAGCAATGGAAGACTACATTTGGACTAGAGATTATATCGATACTCTCAGAGACTTTAGTAATATTGCATTTACTGCGCAAGAATTTATTGATGGAATGGACAGGCTCAAGCCAAGACTATATTCAATAGCTAGCAGTCCAGATCATGAACCTGGTACTGTACATTTAACGGTTGGAATAGTAAGGTATAGTTACCATGATAGGAATAGAGCTGGACTAACAACTGGCTATTTATCTGACAGATGTGAAGTTGGTGAAACTCCAATAGGAGTTTTTATGTCTCCTACAAGGTCATTTATTCTTCCTGAAAATGGAGATACAGATTGCATAATGGTCGGACCAGGGACTGGGATAGCACCATTTAGAGCCTTTTTACAGCAAAGAGATATTAATGGAGATGGTGGAAGAAATTGGTTATTTTTTGGTGATTGGACCGAATCAGGAGAAAATTACTACAAAGAGGAAATGGATGATTGGAAAGAGCGTGGAATACTAGACAAGCACGACCTTGCGTGGTCTCGCGACGGTTCTGAGAAAGTTTATGTCCAACATTTAATGAAAAAGAATGGCGCTGAAATTTGGAATTGGATTGAGGGTGGAGGATACTTCTACGTTTGTGGAGATAAATCACGTATGGCAAAGGACGTCCATCAAACATTGATTGATATTTGTTCCGAGCATGGTGAAATGAGCCCTGAAGATGCAAAATCATTTGTTGAAGATGGGATGATGAAAAAAGAAAAACGATATTTGAGAGATGTATATTAATCTGCAAAATTAATGTTCTTTTTCCGATGCAATCATAGTGTGTCTTTGTTTGCCATAATATAATGTTTAGGAGGGTCCTCATTGCGAATCGTGGTGAAATAGCCCTGAGAATTATCCGTTCATTACATTCATTAGGTATTGAAGCAGTTATGATTTATGGCCGTGAAGACCGTATTTCTACACCTGTAAGATTAGCAGATGAGTCGGTTTTCATTCCTCGTGATGATCCTCTAGCATCATATTTAGATATCGAAGCAATAGTTACTGCTGCCAAGGATGTTGGAGCGGACGCAGTACATCCAGGATATGGTTTCCTCGCAGAAAATCCAACTTTCGCAAGAAGATTATCTGAAGAAGGGATTGTTTTTATCGGTCCAAGTTCAGATGTACTAAAATTATTAGGTGACAAGATTACTGCTAGAGAAGCCATGGTCAAGGCAGGTCTACCTGTAGCGAAAGGTTCACCTGGTCCTATTTCTAATCCTGAAGAAGCATCCTTGATTGCTACAGATATTGGTTTCCCAGTAATTATCAAGGCAGCCGCAGGAGGCGGAGGAATAGGAATGCAAGTAGTGGAGTCAGCACATGAATTTGAATCTGCAATGAAATTGTGTCAGGGTCGAGCGTTGTCTGCTTTTGGAGATGATAGAGTATTTCTGGAAAAGTTTATTCAAGGAGCCCAGCATATTGAATTTCAAGTACTTGGTGATGGTAAAGATGCCATACATTTTGGTGAGAGGTTTTGTTCAATACAAAGAAGACATCAAAAAATACTCGAAGAAGGTCCTTGGTTATCCGAAGAAATAAGGAATGAAATTGGAGATAAGGTTGTTGCCGGAGCTAAAGCAGTGGGTTATTGTGGTCTAGCAACTTTTGAGTTCCTAAGAGACTCTAAAGGTGATTTCTATTTCTTAGAAGTTAATCCTAGAGTCCAAGTAGAGCATACAGTAACTGAAATGATAACAGGGACTGATTTAGTATCGATGGGAATAAGAGTTGCATCTGGTGAGCCAATAAAGTTACTTCAAGATGATGTTCTAATTAGAGGACATGCCATTCAAGTACGTTTGAATGCAGAGAATCCTGTTACTTTGTCTCCCTCTCCTGGTAAATTATGGGAATGCCACTGGCCCGGAGGCCCAGGTGTAAGAATTGATACTCATGCCCATACAGGGTATGATATGCCTGCATCATTTGATAGTCTTCTTGCAAAATTGATTGTTTGGGCGCCAACAAGAGAGGAGTCCATTTCGAAGTTAAATGCTGCTTTACGTGAAATTAAGTTATTGGGCGTTGATACTTTGATACCCTTACATCAAGCTATTCTATCTGAAAGTGATTTCCGTAAAAGAAATATTACTATTCACTATCTCGAAAATCACCCAGACCTACTTTCGGGGGGCTAGATTTTGGATATAGTGATTGTTGGTAGTATAGGTTACGATGATATTTCTACTCCTGAAGCCGAAGGCTCAGATCTTCTAGGAGGCGCAGCGACTTATGCCGGTTTTTCTGCTGCTTTCCACAGGTCTGATGACATTTCCAATAATCCAAATATAGGAATAGTCAGCGCTGTCGGTAATGATTTTTCCCCCTCTGATCAACTAAGATTAGAATCAGTTGGTCTAAATTTAGCTGGTGTTGAAATGAGAGAGGGGGATACATTCCGTTGGTCGGGTAGATATTTAGGTTCGATGGAAGATGCTGAAACAATTTCTACCGACGTTAATGTTTTAGAAAATTTCGACCCTGAAGTTCCTAACTCTTGGACTACACCAGAGATTTTGTTCTGTGCTAATACGCATCCTGCAACCCAAGTGTCAGTTCTTGACCAATGCCCTAGTGCAGTAATTACTGCTTTAGACAGTTTCATGTTATGGATTAATACTGAAAAGGTCAAATTGTCTGAAGCACTTCGTAAAGTGGATATAGCTATACTAAACGAAGAAGAAGTTTGTGCAATTGCTGGTGACGAAGTGCTACCTCGAGCTATTAGTTCAATCCAGTCAGGAGCAGCATTATTTGGTGGAGAGCATGCAGGTCCAGGACCTAGATGTATAATTGTAAAAAGAGGAAGTGGGGGCGTAATTGGTAAATTTCCTTTCGGACTAATTTCTTTACCTGCATATCCGATAAGCAATGTAGTTGATCCAACTGGATGTGGCGATTCATTTGCAGGAGCATTTTTGGCAAATATCTCAGGAAGAGATGGTGCACTAAATGATATAGAGGTCATCCGAAATGCACTAGTTCATGCTACAGTAACCGCATCATTTACTTTAGGTGGATTAGGTTGTTCCAATATTTCGAAGTTAGAACGTGGACAATATCATGCTCGAGTAGATAGATATAGAAGAATAGTAGGATTAACCTAATTCAATCTTTTAATACCCTTAAGGTGGCCTTTTTCATTACTGTTTGAAGTCCTACGCATTTGATTAAATCTTAGAAGTGGCTGTTCACTTCCTAATTCAGTCGGACTATGTTCCTCTCCTCTCGAAACTCTGTTTACTACTCTATCCAATGCATCCTTTGCTGTTGACGGCTCAGTAGAATTTATTCTTGTGATTCTATTATTAATATCTGCTTGGTGTTCTTGGTCACTTCTAATTCTAAGATGTTGCTTAGACTGAAATCTAGCTCCTGAACTTACTTCAACTCCATCGGGATCTCCATATTCAGTCGAATAATCTACAGACTTTCTTTCATAGCTGCGATATCTTGGGACTAGTAACCTTTCAATCAATCCGACTCTTTTTCTCTTAACTGGCAGTTTCCTTACTGAGAGTCTTCCTTCCTCATAAGAACTAGCCATTCTAGATAATCCTGGAAATTCTCCTAAATTCGTGGGTGCAGGTAAGGATGCAATAATCTCTGCTTTTCTATGTAATGATTGTTGTGCTTTAGCCCTCTTTACTAAACCTGGTTTACATTCAATTCTAACAGCTTCATCAGTAGGTTCTGGTAAGGGCATTGAATTTGAAAAACTACTTACAGGGCTACGGTTCATTCCATTAGCAACTCTGATCATCTCAGCACTTGACATACTTCTTCTTGAATTCATTTCCTCCATAGGGTATTCTGTACCAAATATTGATTCTATAGGTTCACTATTTCGCTGATGATTCTTAGTATATTGTTCAGGTATGGTATTTTTCTCTGGAGATGAATAGTTTACTGGTTCATCGGATGATGATTTAGCAGGTTCTGAATCAAATAGCCCCCCTTCTCCAAAATTAAATCCGAAGAGATCTGTCTCCATTGTTTCTGTAACATCTTCCAAAGATGATTCTAAGCGACTAATAGGTTTCTTCTCATTATACCAATGTGGTTCATTCCTGCCCCAAGTTTGCTCATAAGCAGAAGATACTCCTTCTACTTCATTATGCTTCATCTCAGGTATTGATGTACTAAATTGGCTCTCAATAATTGCTTCTTGATTATCAAAGAACGGCATATCAACTCTTTCAAAATTATTTTGTAAAACATTTTCGCTTATATTACCAAAACTTTCAACTGCTTGTATTTCCTCTCTAACTTCAGGTACTAACTCATTAATTATAGGAGCGTTCAAAAGTGCTTTAGGAATTACGTTCTCTTTATTTTGGTAACTAAACTCCCTTTCCATACTATTTTTTGCATCTCTAACTGATTGACCATTACTAACTTTTTCAATCATCATGTGAACTTTTAACAATACTTCTTGATCGTTTAATCTTGATTGGATGATATGTCTATCTCCAATATTAGTTTCTATCACTAGTGCTGGAGTTTTGAAGATAAAATGGGATAGAACAGAAAGTCCACCTAATAGAGAAACAGCATATCCCAAAGGTGGAATTAGTATTGTAGCTCCTAGATAGCAAGCCGCCGAACCCCAGACTATTACACCGCTAGGGACTGTAGGAATATCGATGCTCCTTGTTCTTGAGATAGATGCTAAATCTAATTTTATTCCTTTTCTTACATCGTTAGAAAGTATTAGCTGACGCTGGGTTATTTCAATCCTGAACTTACCCCTTACCCCAACCAAAGAGAGGTTGCCGAACGTTGCCGACTCTCCCTCATCCGGTCGGGCATTACGCCCGAACGTGTGCATCCAGCACGCGAGTTACTCATTAACGATATAATAACTCGGTTTGTTGAGCATAAATTCATGTTACTTATTGAGGTTTTTTTGAGATGCCGTTTTATTGTAAAACAGTGGTCCCGATAATTCTCATCGGACCTGCATCTAGTTGAGTAATAATTATTGGAGGACTAAATTTTTTCCTTGTCCATAGGGGAATTTCCCAATCAACAGTTAGTTTCGAATCTTCAATATTCTTTATTCTACCCACAATAAATTGCATATCTACTGCAGCATGTATCACGTCACCAATTTGAAGAACTCTTTTTTGAAATGGTGCTTTGTTAAGAGTAAATGTAGAGGATATATTTTTATTCAATACATTTGAATCAGCATGGACAATCATACAGCCTCTATGAAGTGCTTCCTCTCTTAGATTTCTTATTGCTAAACCAACTCTATCTCCAGAAACGGCAATGTCGACATCATCATCCATGACTTGCAAACTGCGAACAATTCCATTTTCATCTGCAGGAAGTACTTGAATTGAATCATGTTTTGATACAGAGCCAGATTGCACGTAACCTATTGCTACCAACCCTACTCCCTTTACATTAAAAAATTGGTCAACGGGGAGAATTAGAGATGATTTTTGATTTTCAATGATGTCCATGAAAGAATATAACTTCTCGCGAATACTGTGTTCATCTGGCAACTGCTCGAATAATTGCCAGTTCTTCAATCCAGATTGTTCTAGAATAATTCTCACCTGATCAGGGTCTACCCATTCTCCATCTTGAGGATTAATTATCACTAATCCTTCATTGATATTAGCGCATCCAAATGATACACAAATTTCTCCTAATGCGGCATCCACCTTTGATATTTCAATAATTCCTATTTTTGCAACATTTAAGACTGAAAGTAATGGCCTAATTTTTTCAGGATGTTTCAGAGGTCTTAGTAATGAAATAATTCTCATTTCACCATTTTTTTCTTCCTTGAAAACATAAGACTCAATATCTCTGACATCTCCTTTTTTAGCAATTTTTCTTGCTAAGGATTCTGAACCAACGAAGGCAACATTGAGTACAGGCATAATTATCCGAAGAGTCTTCCCTTGTTGAAAGGAACGGTGAATCGAATTAGCAAATTGATTAACTCATAGCATCTCTAGCTTTTTGTGCAGAGTTCCACATTTCTTTCTCTTCATCAGTTTTCGGTTCAAATTGTGGTATATTTATTGCTTTCATATCTCTATCTATTGCAACCATAAAGAAGAATCCAGAACATATTTCTTCCCCCACCCATTCAGATCTAGATAACCTACATGATATTACATGTATTCCAGCAGTTCTAGGTGATGTCCAAACAACTCTTGCAGTAGTTCTAATCACATCTCCTTGATACGCAGGTCTTCTAAATTTCAATGCATCAACAGAGATAGTAACAAAGTTTCTATGAGCAAATTTAGAAGCTGCCATTCCAGCAGCAGTATCCATGATTGACATTAATCTTCCTCCGAATAATGTATCTAGCGCATTTGTGTCCCCTGGGAACACTTCATTTAGTTGAATTACAGGGTCTGTTGAATAGGCCTCGTTCATGTCTATCGTCCCTCTCAAATCCTCATCAAACTTGAACCCATCATATTATTTTGTGTTATTTGAGACATTTTCAGACCGTTGTATTCAATCCTAGGTACCGTTTCGGAGGGGTTATGAATATGCCAGCCTTAGTTTGGGAGGAGTTTCATTTTGATGACCCAGATGGCGGGAAAATCATTTTTTGGCCTCATATCCCTTGTATTCGAATGCCGGTTAAGTTACGTTCTCATTCTAATTTTCATGGTGTAGCATTTTTAACATCCTCAATAGACCTTCAATCATGGATAATGGAAGATAAACAAGAGAAAGAGAGTCCAGGGGTACATAGAGATTCTGCCATTGCATCAGGTACCGTCTTAGGTCGTTTGATGACTGATTTGAATGAATTGGAATTAGACGGCCCCGTCATCCCAGATCCAGAACAATTACGCTTACTTTTACATGCTAAGAATACAAGAGGGGGACTACCAATTTATGCAATTGAACCCAATCTTGAAGATGAAAATTGGGTTGATTGGCAGATAAAAAGTGCTGATCAACAAGTCACTTATTCAAATTTAATTCTGACATTGACAACTGGTAGGAGATGGAAAAAAATTAGAAAGGATGCAATTAAATCAGTCACAAGTTCCAAGTTAGTCAATGCAGACTTAGGTGCTGCTTCTGCTTCCTGTTTGACGTGGTGGATAGAAGAGCAGCGAGGTATTTCTGAGGAATTACAAAATCTTAGAGATGAGAGATTTGTTTCTAGAATCAGAGGTGCTTTAGCAAATCTTAGGAATCACGATATTAGCGATCCTAAATCTGATGGATTAACTTTGATGGTACCTATTCACCAAGCGTGGTTACCTTCAATAAGGAAAGCGATTAGTTCATGTACGAATGTTGAGGAGATAACTCCGGAGGAATGATTATGGATGAAACTAAAATTAATCTTGATGTCGAAACACAGACCTTTCGTTTTACCCCCTCTGAACCAATTGACCATGAAGAAGCGGTTAGCATAGGTAGAGGCGTTAAGTCAGGAGAATTCGTTGTAATTATTCATGAAAATCCTCATGCAACTTTAGTAATTGAACCGGAGGGTTCTGTATTAGTTCATGGTATTTCAAGAAGCGAAGTAGCACGTTTGGCGGTACAAGAATTATTACTAACTCTTGGAATGTCAGATGAATGGTTATTAGTCGAGTCAGGTGAGATGATTATTCGCTTTTCCATAGGTAGGGCAGTATTAATGGATTTAGCTGCAGATCGTTTTGCAGAGATTAATCTTGATTCTAGGATTGGTGCTCTTAGAATTAATGCAGATAGGCATAAATGCAGTATTTTATTATTCAATAATGGTCATGGTATTGTCTTGAAACAGACTTCGAAAAGGATTGCAGAGATGGCCATTAGACATTGGTCATCACAATTAGATGATGAGGGCGCTTTGGCGTGAGAATATGTTTAATCACGGCCGATGGGAAGGGCCAATAATAGACCAACATATGCATTTAGACCGTAATAATAGATATCTTGATGCAGTTTCTGAGTTTATTAATTCTGGAGGTACAGGAATTAATTTAGTACATAAACCGAATTTTTCGAATTTACCTTCGACAATATCTGATTATCAATCTGCATATGACGATACTATTGAAATGGCAAGAGAAATTAGAGAAAAGTTTGGAATTAAAGTCTCAGTAATTCTGGGACCACATCCTGTATCTTGGGAGAAACAAATACATACAATTGGTTTGCAAGAATCTACATCTTTACACTTACAAGCAGTTAAGTTAGCTATACAATATATTTCCACAGGAGAAGCAGTTTGTCTAGGGGAAGTAGGACGGCCGCATTATCCCGTGAGTTTGGAAATATGGGATGCAGCGAATAATTTATTATTAGAAATTATGAAATTAGCTGCAGAAGCCAAAATCAGTATTCAACTTCACGTGGAAGATGATGGCGAGAAAACATATTCTGATTTAGCAAAATTATGCGATAAGGCGAGTTTACCCCGGCATCTAGCAATCAGACATTATGCTCCTGCTAATATTAGTACACATTTTACTCATGGTTTGAGTGTAACTGTTAGTGTAGGTAAAGATAGTGTTTCTAAGATTGTAGAAAGTTTACCTAATTGTAATTCATACTGGGGAATGGAAACAGACTTTCTAGATGATAAAAATCGTCCAGGAGCTGTTCTTGGTCCGAAAACGATACCAAAAAGAACTAATCAGTTAATTGAAAAATTGAGTGAATCGGGATATTCTGAAGATAAGATCTATGAAATTGTAGAAAACATCCATTCTAATTGGCCCAAAATTCTCTATTCCTAAAAAGGAGATTTTAATTTAGGTGTGAAAGTCATTACTCCACCTAATAAGAATAAAATTACGCAGAGAGTAAAGAAATAGAACTCTCCAATTGGAACTGGCTTATCCATTATTTCTTGAATGCCGATTCTTAGTAATGGCCCATTTATGGGTAAAAATAGAATCATCAACAGAATTCCAACTCTTTGGCGCACAAGCATAAACCTCGGATATGGTAATAACATTTGAACGGATGTAACCGAACTAGTTTAGAAAGGTCATATCCTCGGATAGATAACGCGCCTGTAGTGAAGGGGTTATCACCTGAGGTTTCCAACCTCATGTCCCGGGTTCAAATCCCGGCGGGCGCACCAAAACAAACTTGTATAGTGAAGCATTCAAACACTACTTGTTCTCCCGCGGAACATGTCGAAAGCCAATGGCCAAGCTCCAGCTAAGGAGATCATAGTATCGTCAATCAGTAAAGATGCTTCTGACCTTGTTGAAGAGAAGCAAATCGTGGGTCGCAAAATTTGGAGAATTTTGCCTTATGTGACTAGATATTGGGAGAGAGCCCTAGGCGGTCTTTTAGCAAATATTGGCGCTAGAATTTTCGATCTTGTCCCCTTCATTGCAATAGGTATGGCAGCCGATTATTATAATCCAGATAACTCTCAATTTACTAATTCAAGAATTGAAAGAATTGTTACACTTGATTCAATACCTAATCTAGGACCAATCGAGTCGACAGAGCTTGGTTTTGGTTTACTTATCTTTTCATCATTCGTTTTTCTTGCAATTTTCCAAGGTCTAAGCAATCAACTTTGGCAGTCAATAGCTTACAAAGCTCAGCATGATATTAGGATGGATGCTACAAAATCTTTGATGGATATGGAGGCATCATATTTTGAAACCAGACAGACTGGTAACTTGATGTCTGTACTATCTGCTGATGTAGCACAGTTGGAAGATATTATTTCAGATTCAACTACTAGTATAATCAGGATAATAACAACCCTTAGTACCGCATTTGTTATTCTTTTCTGGATGTCTCCAACACTTTGTATGATTCTCTTTGGGCCATTATTCATGATTGTCCCTATGGTTATTTGGTTTTCTACCAGAGTCCAGAGAAAGTATCGTCAGCAAAGAGAAAGTACAGGCGGAATAGTAGCAATATTAGAAAACGTATTATCTGGAATTACTGTGGTTCAAGCATATAATGCCAGTGATTTTGAAAGAGTTAGAATTGAGGGACAAAGTGGCAATTATCGTGACCAAGCTATAGAAGCAGCTTTCATCAGAAATCGTTTTATCCCTGGGTTTCATATTGTAGCAGGTATTTCATTCGGACTATTAGTTTCAGCTGGTGGATGGCTAATGAGTTCCAGTCAAATAAGTGTGGGCGAGTTTGTAACATTCTTACTGATATCTACTAGAATGACTATGCCTTTATGGATTCTAGGTATGTTACTAAATCAATTACAGAAAGGAGAGGCTGCTTCACGCAGAGTTTTCGCAGTTGTTGATCTTGAACCTTCGATTTATGACAAGGAGGATGCACTAACACTTGAGGAGCCAATTGAAAGTATTTCCTTTGAGGATGTATCCTTTTCATATCCTTCTTCTGAATCAAATGTACTTAACAAAATAGATTTGAAGGTTTCTTCTGGAGAATTCTTGGGAGTAATGGGCCATACAGGAGCAGGTAAGAGTACAATACTGAAGTTAATTGAGAGATTCTATGAACCACAACATGGTAAAGTGCTCATTAATGGAAAAGACATCAATAATTATTCCATAAAATCTGTAAGGTCTAAAATTGGATTTGTATCTCAAGACCCATTCCTTTTTTATGGGACTATCAAGCAAAATGTTTCCTATGCAAGAGATGCTACGGATGAGGAAATTTTCAATGCGCTAGATATGGCGGGTGCATCAGAATTTATTTCTCAATTACCTGATGGACTAGAATCAATGGTGGGTGATAGAGGAGTGATGTTATCTGGAGGACAAAGAGCACGAATTAGCCTTGCTAGGGCTCTATTGAATGACCCGGATCTTCTAATTTTAGACGAAGCTAGTGCGGCATTAGATGCTGAAACTGAGAAGAGGATACAACAGTCACTTTTCGGCGGTTCAAATGGTAAAAAGAACCGACTTACAATAGCAGTGGCTCATAGACTTGCTACCATCAGAAATGCTGATGAAATAATTTCAATGGTTGATGGAGCAATTGTTGAAAGAGGTAAGCATGAAGACCTACTCATAAATGAAAGTGTTTATGCGTCTCAATGGTCAATACAAACTGGAGAAATTGAACCCTAGGTGGGATAAAATTGGAAATTCAATGGGTAACTGTCGAACCAGGTAAAGTATTCATAGGTTCAGATAATCGTTCAGTTCTCTTTGGAGGAATCGGGCCTCGGCATGAGATAAAAACCAACTATAGTTTCGAAATATCCTTTTTTCCTGTAAATTATGAAATTGCAGAACTTGCCTTACAAAATGAAGATTGTTTTGTCGCTTCTGAATCTGAATGGTCTCTTGCAATGGATAAGAAACTAATTTCTGGAGAAAACGAAGTTGAAGAATTATCGGATAGAATTCGTGGTTCTTATTGGTCTAAATATTGTGATGGGAGACCATTTATTGAGGAAAATTGGTTAATGAAAGTTTCACGAACCTGGAGCAACGGAACTCCTTCAATCACTTCCATTCCTAAAGGTGAAGGATGTAAATATTTGCGTTTGGTTAAAAGAACAAAGGTTTGGAATTATGATTCTTCGGCTCCCAAATTACCCGAGTCCTCAGATAAATCTAATTTATTGTTTGAGGAGTTGCTTATTTCATTAATAATTGGAATAATTCCTTCTTTTATCTGGGCATACTTCAATGCTAGTACAGGGTATATTTCAGAGGGTTGGCTAAATTTAGTATTCGGTGGATTATTTATTGGTGTATTTACTGTTATATTCTGGAGGCCAAGAACTAAATCTTGGAGAGTAGGAAACAATTGTAATAAGATGAAAATAATTTAACGCGATCTATCATCTATCTGAAGACCCGATTTCCCTCTTAAGATTCTAATCCAACCGGTTATTACTCCCATTCCATAATTCCAATGTAAAGTGTAAGTTGCTATTGATGAAAGAAAGATGGTCTTCTTTGATTTACTGGGGGAGTTGCCTTTCCAAGATCCATACCATGCTAATAGATTGTACAATAAAATTAGTGTTGGTAATGTATGAACTCCTAATCTAGGTAGCCCCATAGGTACTGTAGATAATCGAATATCCCAGAAATCAGGCCATGCCAATCCTCCATTTACTAGGCCCCAAAAAAAGAACCCAAATGCTGCTATAACTATTGGAGGAAAAAATGCAACTGCTGTATGTGTTGGTGCTCTAAGTTCGGGGTATTCGTGACTAGCCAAAGTTCTAACAAGCCCATAGTTCCTAATTTGTTTCTTAACTCTTGAAAGGTCCCTTCTTCTATGCCACATTATAGCAGTTCTATCGGTCCATAATTTCTTTCCAGTCATTCTTATCCTATGATCAAGCATAACATCTTCCGCTCCAATAGCGCCTTCATCAAATCCATTTACTTCTTCTAGAACAGAGCGCCTGTAAGCACAATTAACTCCAGGAAGTTGATTGACTTCATCTAGGTCTTTCTTACCTACTTTACCATAATTAGTTCCAGCAGTAAATATTGTACTACAGAATGCAACATCAATTACTTGCTGCCACATTGTGGATTCATCAACTGGAGCAAAATTAGGTCCCCCAACTCCACTCACTTCCTCATCTTCAAACCATGAAACTAATTTCTTAACCCAATCTTTTGGAACAATAACATCATCATCAGTGAATAGTATCAGTTCCGAACTTGTAGATTTTATTGCTATGTTACATGCATCAGCTCTAGTTCTCGAACCTTCGTCATCAATGAATCGAATATTGTTCTCTAGACTGACGTCCTTTCCAGGATCATTTGTTGGACCAACAACTACTGTTTCGATTTGTCCACTATAAGTCTGTTTTTTCAGACCTTTTAGTACAATATCTAACTCCTCATGATTCCTAACACTGGGAATAATGACAGTAACTGAAGGTTCACTCACGGCTTACCGTAAGCGCCTACACTTTCAATAACATCGATGATTAATCATGGGTCATTAGTAACTCTTGGAGCTAGGAAATATACCCAACTAGCCCCGCCTTCATTACTATTCCATGTAAGTCTTAAGGGGTATTTATCTTGAAATTCTAAAGTAATTGAATCAGTTAATCCACTTGCTAATTTTCTTGTTAGAGGATCTAAGAACTGTAATGAGTATGTTGATTGCGTAGGGTTTGGCGCCACTAACTCACTAAGTTCTCCTGCATCGAATCTAACGTTTACTGATTCTCCGGCTTCCACAGTTACTGAAACACTCATCTGGTTTGAATCTAGACTTAGGTCAACTAATTCTCCAACAAACTTTGCTGCTCTGAGAGCGTTCGAGAGCTTGGAAGCATCTATTGTCGCTCTGCTATCAAATGACAGTTGTGGCATTTTTGGCTCATTCATTGTCGATGTATCTAACCCTCTAAGTATACGGTGTACTGCACCAACTCTGACGTTAATAGCTCCTATTGCCTCATCGTAATCTAATTCAACTAAATCTGATGGTCCTGCAAGACTTAATAGGTCTCTCAATTTTACAAGTTCAAGTCCAATTTCTACTGGTTCAACTTCATATGTCTCAAAACATGCATCACCTATAGTTGCAGACAGTAAAGCAACATGCGACCCATCAACTACATTTATTTGCAATCCATTTTCTTTCCATACTAATTTTGCTTCTTCTGTTAACACAGAAAGTAGATCTACTATTTCTTTCATTAATTGCGTATTTGCTGTGACTCTCAACATCATGCCACCCCTTTCTTAACCTACCCTTGACTGCGGGTTATTCATGCTTATGTTTCAGCGATTAGGTATTATTACTCAAAAAGTTTGAAAATTTGTATATTATTGATACTCTCTGAACTTGTGTCCGCAACTTTCGCAAGTACAGATTTTTGTTTCCGGTTCATCAGAAGATCTAGTCTGCATTAGTACAACAAATATTCTATCTGCATCACATTTTGGACATAGGTAGTCGCCGACCCAAAGTGTACCTTGGGCGACTGTTTCGGGAACAACTTCATTCAGATGCCTCAGAGATGAAGTTTCACTAGACGTTGCTGCTTTAGATAAATCAATAGTTTCTCCAGTCATTGGGTCGGTAAACTCTGCACCTTTACCATCTTTCCCAGCTAGAGGACCTTCATATCCACAAGTATAATTTGTACATCTAATATTTCCATTACCTTCCATAAAACCTAAAGTACCGCATTCTGGACAAAACATGACTCACACCAACTGTTGATTGTGTAACCAACCGAATAGTGGTAAATCATTATCTTATTGAACATTACTAATACTTGAACACTAAATTAATAATTTCAAGAGAATAATGAAAACCCGATTTTGTATCCTGACCAAGCTAAACCTAAGCTACCTACAATGGTTATAACAACATAAATAAAAGTTGTAGAAAATTCATCTTCTGAAAGATTAATAGTATCCATAGCAAATGCAGACATAGTAGTAAAAGCACCTAACAAACCAGTTCCAAATAACAAAGCATATTCTTGATTAATTGCTGCATCAGCAGCAATTGCTCCAAACATTATCCCTAGCATCATTGAACCTAGTAGGTTTACTGTAATTGTTCCGAATGGCATTTGGTTCGAAGGGATTACTTCAGTAACCAAATATCTCAGGATTGAACCTATTGCACCGCCTAGACCAACTAATAGGACCAGCCTCCCATCCATGAGTTGACCAATAGATATCTGTTTTCATGCCTTCGCTATTAATCGTGAGATTGAAGCATGAAGTCGACGCCGAGAGGTTTGTGCGCGTCATCTACGATTGGAGGTTGGCCAGGGTTGTCGATGAAGAAGATCAAATAATTGATGAGTTATTTTGGAATCGTATTTCTACAAAAAATTTAGTAGATAGGCTTTCAGATTTACAATCAGGCCGAATTACTCCAGAGGCACGAACACTGATGGAAAGGTTCCCGGATGCTGAAAAAGACTCGCTAGGTGCCCTTTCATATTCTGAATGGCCGGAATTATCTGATGAAGAAACAAAGAAATTTATCGAAGCATCTACGAGACTTGCGAAAAGAGGAGTTGCAGAATCATCAGGAGATATTGATAGAAGAATGGATATGTTAGTTTCCGCAAATAATGAAATCAGGTCTTCTTGGACCACTTTAGAAGCAAGATGTATTGAATGGACTGGATTATTTTTATCTGATTTAGATTTAGATGAACAAAGAAAGGAAATACCAGAAATAGTTTCCAGATCTAAATCAATAAATGATGTGGCCAATGAGTTCAATGTTTCCGAACCAAAACATCAGCCTTCGGAAGAAGAATGGAATACAATAACTTCACAGGCTCAATTAGTAGTTAATTTAGCAAATCAGATAACATCCTCTGAGGATACAATCAGAACAATTGCTAATGATTATTTGCCAAGTTTATCTGCATTAATGGGGCCTATAAGTGCAGCAAAATTAGTTGTTTTAGCGGGCGGTCGTGAGCGTCTAGCTCGAATGCCCTCAGGAAGTCTTCAGGTTTTAGGTGCTAATGCTGCAATGTCTGCACATAGGAAGGGAGCACCTCCTCCTAAACACGGAGCAATTCTCTTTTCTATGCCGGCAGTGAGTCGTAGTCCGCGTTGGGTACGTGGTAAAGTTGCTAGATATTTGGCAGGTAAAGCTAGTATCGCAGTTAGGATTGATCATTTTGATGGCGAGAAATTAACCAAAGAACAAGTTTCAGAAATTCATAAAGAAGCAGAGTCGATAAAAATGAAGTTCCCTAAACCTCCTAAGAGGAAGTGAATTGATGGGCCGTAGAAAACCCACCCAACTCGCATGGGGTATCCGAAAAGAAGGCCGAACTTTATGGACAAGAAATGCAGTTAAAGGTATATCAGTTAGAGATGAAAGAAGAAAAAAGGATAGTAGAATAGAATGGCGACAGTGGGAACCGCAGAAATCAAAAGTAGCAGCATGTTTATTGAAAACAAAATTAGATCCTAGTGAACTTATTCCTGAAGTTGGCTCTACTTGCCTGTATCTAGGTGCATCATCAGGAACTACTGTTAGCCATATTCATGATCATGTATGTGGTTCAGGGAATCACCATAATGGTCAGATAGTATCTGTAGAAATTTCTCCTCGAATGATGAGAGATTTGAGTAAATTATCCGAATTGAGACCAGGACTAATCCCTGTACTAGGGGATGCCAGAAAACCTACAGTAATATCACCATATCTTAGAGATAAGGTTGATTGGATACATCAAGACATTAGTGTTGCAGAACAAACTAAATCATTTCTTAAAATTTCAGATATATTTCTGAAACCTAATGGAATCGGACTTTTATCTCTTAAAGCGGCCAGTGAAAGGTGGATGGAAGGAGGGGATGATTCACGTTTCAAAGAAGCAGAAGAAATGATCAATTCAAGCGAGAGTGTAACTCTTCTTGATAATATTGACATATCCCACTTTGAGAGCCAACATAGAATATTTGTTATTAAAAAAATAGATTTGGTTTAGCCGCCAGCTAATAGTGCGCCACCACCAAGTAAAATAACGAAGAAAAGCCAAATCAAAATTCCTAATGCAAACAATACTATTGCTATCCAACCCATAATCTGAGCGGCTCTTGCCAAACCATGGTCAGGATGACCTGGCTGATTACTGGTTATCTGCAATGCACCATTAGCGATTATTACTGCTGGAATAGCGCTACAAATTCCACACAAGAAATAAGATAATGCTGCAAGAACCATAGCAAGTACAGCATTTGTTTCAGTATATTGTCCCATCACTGAGTTCCCTGAAACTTGAACAGAACTACTAGAATTTTTCGTAGGATTTGCCCATGGAACTTCATTTTCATTATTAGACCAAGGAACTTCCTCGTCAGTACTCATAAACATTCTAATGCAGTTTGTTATTTCAATTATTCTCTTATGTATTATTGAAATTCTTACGTAGACAATATAATGTAATTACTTTCATTGGTTAATTTATGCCTGAGATGCCAGAGGTTGAAACGGTTCGTAGAGGTTTAACTCCTCACCTTTCAGGTAGTGTGGTAACTTTTGTTGATTTACGTAGACCAAATCTTAGGTTTCCATTCCCTGATAATTTTGAAGAAATATTAATTGGTGCTAAAATTGAGAGAATTGATAGAAGGTCGAAATATCTATTATTCCGTTTATCTAACGGATATACTTGGATGAGTCATTTGGGCATGACCGGAGTTTGGACGGTTGGTTCAGAAGGAAAAGGTAAGCATGATCATGTATATTTCGAATTTGACGATGGTATGAAAACTGCCGTATACACAGATCACAGAAGATTTGGATTTATGGATATTTTCGAGACTTCAAATGAGTCTGAACAGAAGTGGTTGTCCAGTCTAGGGCCAGAGCCTCTTACAGATGATTTTACGGCCCAAGTCTTGAAATCAAACCTTCATGGTAAACGCTCCCCGATTAAGAGTGCGTTACTTGACCAGAGAGTTGTTTCAGGTCTTGGAAACATATATGTCAGTGAAATTCTATTTCGAAGTAAAATTTCTCCAATTAAGACTGCTGCAGAAGTTGCGGGTAAGAGTAACAGAGTGAATACCAAGATACAAAGAATTTTTGAGAATACCAATCAAGTGATTGCTGAAGCGATAATGGTAGGTGGTTCCACAATTTCGGACTTTAGAGGTGTTTCAGGGGACTCAGATTTAGGTTATTTTGCTCAACAATTTAGAGTCTTCAATCGAGAAGGAGAAGAATGTATCAAAGAAAACTGTAAGGGTAAGATACTAAGAATTGTACAATCAGGGCGCTCAACCTTTTACTGCCCTAAATGTCAGAAATAAGTTATTTCAGTACCCATTTTACAATAATTAGTTGTAACCACATAGGAGTAATTTTTGTTACTAGTGGCAATGGTTTATTCACAATACCTGGCATAACTTCTCTTTTTCCCTTGTGCATTGATTTCACAGCAATTTCTGCAACTTTTTTTACAGGTACAGCTGTTATCTTTTCCATTTTACTGAGTTCCATTCCCGCAACTTCTTGAAATCCAGTCGTTACATAACCTGGGCACAATGCAGTAACAGTCACTGCTTTATTTTTCAATTCCTTATGCAACGCTCTAGAGTAGGATAAGACATAGGCTTTCGTAGCACAATAGACTGCAAAACTTGGCCCCGAAATATATGAAGCAATTGATGCTACATTCATTATTCGACCCTTACCTTTTTTGACCATTAAGTTTCCAAATACATGAGATAACCTTGTTAATGCATGTATATTCAATTCAATCATTTCTAATTGTCTTCCTAATTGCATATCTAAATGGTCTCCAAGTATCCCAAAACCCGCATTATTGACAAGAATATCTACTTCTCCTGAATCTTTGATTAACAAGTCAACCCCTTCTTCGGTAGTCAAATCAGCAACTATCACTTTGCAATTAACTGTGTGCTGACGACTAATTTCTTCTGCTAAATCTTGTAACTCTTTTTCTCTTCGTGCACAAATTACTAGATCATAATTTTGTGACGCTAATATTTTTGCGATTTCTAAGCCTATTCCGCTTGAGGCTCCAGTAACTAAGGCTACTTCTCTCATAGGCTCCCTCTAATCTATCATCTAAGAGAATTGCATATAATATCATGTATAGTTTATATGTGGTCAGTTACAATGAATTATACCCCGCAAATCGTGATAGTTTTGTTGCGATTATTTACTGTTGGGTGTGAGTAAGGAAGTGAGAATATAGGAAAAATAAATCAAAATAAAAAAATCTGGAGTGTTACAATGTTTAGGTCTGGAGGGTATGAGATGAATGATGAGTTAGAGGATGCTACATTTGCATTTGGAAGAACTGCTGAAGAAGTTAAAAGACATCCGAAAGCTAGAATGCCAACAGGTTTAGTTAACCTTCTAAGGCGTTCTAATCTAATGGAAGATGCTTTAGAAACTGGGTTTCATTTAGAAATCTCTTCCAGGCCAAAGAGTCAAGAAAACTGGTTTAAATTTGAACAGGTTCTAGCAGTAGAGCCAAAATCACACTGCCCTATGGGTACTTCTATGAGGGGGATATTTTCGGTTTTTGATGGATTTGATACATTTGAGTTAGGTACCTTCCCTTGGTCTGAATCAATGCCAAGTCAACTTTGGGTTAGAGCTAGTTTACTTGATGACAATACTTTGGCTTGGGTTCTTTCTCAAGACAAAATTCTTTCAGGTGAAATGAATCAACAAATGAATCTTCATGATTTTTCCGAATTGGAAATACCAAATCCTGAACCTATTGAATATATGCGTCTCCCGCCACCTCCTGAAAGTCCTTACAACTTCTTTGATGATGAATAATCAGAACAACATTCATGAGCATTCAGTTGACGAACATTGTCATGACACATACAATGCAGCAGAAATTAACGACTGAATTCATCGGAACTTTCTTCCTTTCACTAACAATTTGCACGGCAGCAGTTTATGGTTCTGCAGGAGAATATGCTCCTTTCGGTATAGCTGCGACTCTAATGGTAATGATCTACGCTGGTGGGCATATCTCAGGTGCTCATTACAACCCAGCAGTGACTGTTTCGATTTATCTCAGAGGTGCCTGTGAAAAGGATGAGGTTCTTCCATACATTGCTTCACAAGTAATAGCAGCAGTTTCTGCAGCAATAGTTGTTGAGAATCTTTTGTTCCCCGATGCGTTATCTCCTGTAGCCGCAGAATTAGGTAATGATGCGGTAGTTGCCGAACTTCTCTTCACCTTCGCATTAGCTTATGTTATTCTTAATGTTGCAACAACTGAATCGACAT
>Ga0209425_10000217_pt1 | contig 69316 bp, 65 predicted proteins | sample COG_05_FD_184749 | JGI IMG/M metagenome (GOLD analysis project Ga0209425, IMG submission 184749) | Pelagic Microbial community sample from North Sea - COGITO 998_met_05 (SPAdes) (version 2) | ecosystem: Environmental > Aquatic > Marine > Neritic zone/Coastal water | place: Helgoland, sampling...
GCTCTTGCAACACCTTTTGCATTAAATACCACATTTGCTAAAATTGTTCAGAAATACAACAAAGATATTGAAATTCAAGTGAATGCAACGGGAGCTGCTCCAAGGCATGCTCTCGATGCAGCAAATGGTAAAACAGACCTATTTTTTGGTGCACCATCATTGCAAATGTTGATGTCAAAAGGTAAGGCAATGTTTAAGAAAGTCAAAAATGCTCCAGAGTTGGCTAATAATCTAAGAGCAATCTTTCATTATAGGATAGGTACTTATAATTTTGGAGTCTATGGTGACTCAGGTATTAAGAGCTTGTATGACATCAAAGGTAAGAGGGTTTTTATAGGACCACCTGTTGGTGTTCAGAAGGTCGTCTCAGCTGGCTTTATTAAGGCTGTCACAGGCTATGAGATGAATAAAGATTACACAGCCGTAAAACTTGGTTTTCAGCCAGCCATGCAAGCCTTCCAGGATAGGCAAATTGACATGATGACAGGGGCATCTAATCACCCATCTTCATTTTGGTCTCAAATCGCTCTTACAAATAAGATAAGGTTCTTAGGCGCTGATGCTGATACGGATTGGAATACACCTAAGTGGAAAAAACAATTTAGGATTCCAGGTCGAACACCAACAGAGTTTAGTTCGGATATTTATGGAAGTAATCAGCTTAATACTAAACCAACAAAAACCATAGCTGCTTACACAGGTCTATATACCCGCGTGGGAATGTCCGAAGATGTTATTTATAAAATGACTAAAACATTTTGGGAACATATCGACGAAATGCATAATGTTGCGGCATGGGCTAAGGATGCTATTAATAAAAAGAGAATTTTCCAAGAAGCGAACTGGAAATATCATCCTGGTGCTTTGAAATATTACAAAGAAATCGGTCTAAAGATTCCTGCCATTGCTGAATAAGGTAAGGCAAAAGAAAGAGAAATGCCCGCTAAGAATGCGGGCATTTTTTTTTGATCTTAGAAAATATATTAGATTATATTTCACTTCGCCGTGTGTCGGAAGTAGCGCCCCATTGTACATCTAGTGCTTTAGTGGCTGCTGTCTTACCTGTGGGATTGTTACTGTTAAGACGGTCCCCATCTGACCAATGTTCTACTCTGAATCCATGGGGATCAAACCAGTAGTCAAAAATCTGTGATCCTAGTATATGCCGACCGATTCCCCAAGAGTGGGTATAACCTATCTTTTTTAAATGATCATGGCCGATTTGAATTGCGTTAAAATCTTCAACTTCAAATGCAATATGTCCGAGGGAAGCTTCGTCGGCTGGAACAGTAAGTAATGTATGATGATCGACAAATTCGCTGCCCTTATCTATCCGATTGAAAGCAAAAATTGTTTTACCTTGATCGTTTAAGCATTCATCGGAACTTATAAAACCAAAATATTTCTTATAAAACGAGTCACTTTTTTTAAAATCTGTAACGTTCAGCACTATATGCCCTAATCTTTTGCATTGAGCGGGGCCAGGTTCAAGGCGAACCATTTCTCCCTCCCGTTTTATACTATCACCACTATTTGGTTTAAAAATATTTTTTACAGGTAAGCGCTCTAAAGTATCTATCCCGTGTACGATTTCTAATCTGAATCCGTCTGGATCTTTTAGTCTAACTCTCTTTCCACCTCCGGGCTCATTAATATTTTCCACCTCAGAGGCTCCTGGGAGTGCCGATATTTTATGCAGGTCTGTCTCGCTCTCTGCGTGAAGGGCATAGCCAATAAACTCAGGCTCTCCGAGCTCAGTGATATGTACGTGATGGTCTTCATCAGTGGCACGCATATATAATATATTGTCTGTTCTTGCTGAGCGCCGCAAGCCAAAATCTAATAGAAAATTTTCCATTATATCTAGATCTGGTGCACGAAATCTTGCATAAGCGATATCTAATACTTTGATCATCGAACGGGTCCTATTATCGATAAATATAGAAATTCGGACGATCTCATACTAAATAATCTAATTCAAGTAATATGTATTTGGTCTTTATTATTATTTCAGAAATTTAATAGAAATACACCTCAGCCATGACGTCTCTTTACTAAAATTGTATCGTTCATAGTTAGAATAAGTGTATCATTTTGATTTTTCATTTCAAAATACTTTGTTACAATTCCTTTATCTGGCTGTGATCGTGATAAACGCATTTCAATGGTTTTAAATGATAAACTCAATTTATCATCAGGCCTGCCGGGATTTAAAAACTTTATTTTATCCCAACCCATAGCAGCAACCACAAAAGGGCTTATACCTCTAGACTGTATCAACTTTATTCTAATTGCCAGTAAATGAGTTCCAGACGCAATTAAACCATTATGGAAAGATTCTAAACCAGCTTTTTCACTGGTATGGAAAGGTATAGGATCCCATTCAGACGCAAAATCCATTATATCTTTTTTAGTTAAGAAATATGAACCTAAATAGATTCTGTCTCCTATTTTGTAATCATCATAGGACATGGAGAGGTTGGGTAAATTATGCTCTTCAATCAATGTAATCTAAATCCTTAATTTTCTCCCCATCAGCAGATGGTATTTGGAAAACATTTAATTGGATGGCTATATTCGAGTAGTAGCCAACTATCGCTGTAAGTTCTAGCAATGTCTTTTTACCGAGTTTATCCGAAGCTTTTTCAAATAACTTATCGGATATACCCTTATTCTGCAGAATTGAATTTGTAAGCTCATAAATGAGTTCCTCATCCATATTTTCAAAATTCGGTCTAGTATTATTCTCAATTGAATTAATAATTGCTGCCGATATTCCATTCTCCGCTGCTATCTTGCTATGAGTTGCCCATTCAACATCTGCATTCCAAAAACGTGCGACAACGATTATTGCAAGCTCCGATAGTCGAGGCTCTAGGGAAGTTCTGAACCGGCAATATGCTCCGACTTTCTGAATCAGGGACCCATATTCCGGATTTAAAAACCAAACATGCATGGGGCCCGCAATTCTTGTTCTTGGACCTGATAATATTTCGTCATGTAAATTCTTCTGCTCATCATCAAGTTCATCATATTGTAGTAATGGCAATCTTTTCAATGATTTGGTTCCCCTCTGAATATTAAATTATTTGTATGGTAAACAGTTTCTAGATAATTATAATACTTCTATAATGCAAGTTAAGGTCGCTACCACAAGATCGGATTTTATTAAGTAATGCCGAAATTCTCTTCTAATATTTCTATGATGTTTCGTGAATATAAATTTTTAGATAGGTTCGAAAAGGCTAAATCCTATGGATTTGATGGAATAGAAATTCAATTTCCTTATAAATTTTCAATAAATGATCTTAACACAGCAAAAACGAATAATGGGCTTGAGATTTCAGTTTTAAATATTGATGCGGGAGATTTAGTGGACGGTGGTCCTGGAATAGCTGCTATTCCTGACCGAGAAGATCAATTCAAAAGGGCAGTTGAGCAAGCCGTCGAATATGCTGTGATATTGCAACCAACGAGCATGAATATTTTGCCAGGATGGCCATCTATGGAGTTGTATAATCGACAGCAATGTCTAAACACGTTAGCTAATAATTTACACTATGCAGGTGATGCCTTGGCCCAAGTGGGTGTTAAGGTGCTTGTTGAAGCGGTAAATACTCTAGAGCGGCCGGGTTTTTTGATTTCAAGTTCAAGTGAGGCTATCGAAGTCCTGAATCTGGCCGATCATAAAAATCTTTTTCTTCAATATGATATATATCATATGCAAATTATGGAGGGAAATTTAGTTGGAAGAATGGAGAATATTATAGATCGTATTGGCCATATACAGTTTGCTGATAATCCAGGCAGAAATGAGCCCGGCACAGGGGAAATTAATTTTGATTTTATTTTTAAACGCCTCGATGAAATGGGCTGGAATGGCTGGCTTGGCGCTGAATATATTCCGTCGAAACAAACCGAAGAGACATTGCAATGGTTAAAACCATTTTTGTAATTAATTTTAAGCTAGGGTTTGAAATACAACTGTGATTTGGGCTACTATAGTGGCTTGAAAATAATATTATGAATAACAATAAGGGTTAGAAGTTTTAGTGCTATGGATAAAAAATTAATAGAAAATTGCCTAATAGATGCAGAATTTCAAGAGTTACCGAATTTTTATCGAGGTAAGGTTCGGGACGCTTATGGCCTATCGGAAAATCGGCGCCTACTAATTTCTACTGATAGACAGTCAGCGTTTGATAAGGTTCTAGCAGCGGTTCCTTTTAAGGGCCAGGTGTTAAACCAGACTGCGCGTCATTGGTTTGATAAAACCTCTGATATATGCCCAAATCATGTGATTAGTTACCCAGATCCAAATGTTGCCCTGGTTAAAAATCTTGACATGCTTCCTATAGAAATGGTTGTCAGAGACTATATGACCGGATCGACGGAAACGAGTATTTGGCCAATGTACGAGCGAGGTGAGAGAAATTTATATGGCCACTCTTTTCCTGATGGATTAAAGAAAAATCAAAAATTACCGCACACTATAATTACACCAACGACCAAAGCTGCGCAAGGTGACCATGATGCTCCAATTACCGAAGCAGAAATTTTGAGTTCAAAATTATTAAGTTCTGAACATTGGGAAGAACTTTCTGAAAAAAGTTTAGCTCTATTTTCTCGAGGAAGAGAACTGGCTAGGGAAAATGGATTGATTTTAGTTGATACAAAGTATGAATTTGGTCTTGACGAAAATGGTGTTATTACCGTGGCAGACGAAATTCATACCCCAGATTCGAGTCGATACTGGATCTCAGATACTTACGATGAGCGTTTTAATTCGAGTGAGAATCCTGAAAGTCTCGATAAAGAATTTCTGAGGCTTTGGGTGGTATCACAATGTGATCCGTACAAAGATCCTATACCAGATATACCGGATGAAACATTGATGCACTTTGGTGAAAAATATATTCAGCTTTATGAATTGGTAACTGGTCTGAAATTTAAAAAGCCACCATTATCAGAACCAGTAAAGGACAGAATTCGGAAAGCATTAATCAGTGAAATCCCAGAATATTTTAGTTAGTAGATATAACCTACACTTAGGTTCAATTTAGAATAAAGTATTTAAGGTTAGGACTACTCCTAAATACGAATGATATTACAAAAGAAATTCTATCTTTTTTTATGATCAAGACGTGAGTTGATCTTTGATTATGCATTGCCTTCTTTTTGGATTTTATTGATTAAACTGATAATACTCTGAGGATCTTCAACCTGTGCATTATGCGCAACAGAGGGGATGGACACAACGTTTTTGGTAAATGGTTTATAATTTCGAGATGATACTATGGGATCCAGCTCCCCAGCTGCCGCGATTAGGGGGCATTTAATGATTTCAATTAGATTCCTCATCCAAGGCCCACCAATAGTCCCAACCGCATTGTCTGCTGCGAGTCTAAATTTACCATTCACTTCAATAACACCAGACTTCGCCTGTTTTGAAATTGGGGAAATTAATCCCCAAAGCCCAGATACTTTTAAATAGCGAGCTGCTGCTTCTTCGTAATTATCAAACCAGCGTGGTTTCTTTTTAGCAAGTTCGAGATATCTCTTAGTATCATTCTCGTTCCAGTTTATCATGGTACCTATCGCAACAACACCGGCTATTTCAATACCAAACCAACCTGTAGCAATAGAAAGAGCTATCAATCCTCCCATTGAATGACCAACAATGATAATTTTTTTTCGATTCTTTACCAAGGAGGCAATATCAAAAGAATGCTCTCCAAGTCCATAGCTTTTTGCCCATTCTGATTTACCATGACCACGCATATCCGGAATCACCCAGCGTCCCAATTTCTTTTCATCAATTATATTTTGAGTTTCTCTCCAAACTTCTCCAGTTGCACCTAGACCGTGTAGAAGCAGAAATGTGGTCTCGCCAGAACCTCCGGTTCGAAAATATATTTTAGGATGGATTTTTCGTTTGGGAATGCCACTTGTCACTGTGATTTTATCCGATCCGCGATAGCAAGAGTGCGGTATAATCGATCTACAATTGGTTTTTCCATAAGTACTCCATCGATTTCAACAAAAGCTGCATCTTGGGATTGATACTTATCAATTAGGGTCTTTGCGTGTTCTATTTCTTCTATTGTCGGGGTAAAAGTATTATTTATTGCCTCAATTTGTTTTGGATGAATTGCACATTTGCCTGTGAAACCCAACTTAGAGCATTCCTCAGATTCTCTTCTTAGCCCTTTAAAGTTATCTAGCTCAAAGTATGGCATATCTAATAAGTCAACACCTGCATTGGCGGCAGCGTGTACTAGTTTCTGGCGTGCGTATAAAAGTGTATCCCAATGAGGGTCTACCCTAAGATTAGCTGACATATCAAAACCACCTAATACCAAGGACCCAATCTTATGACTTGATTTAGCAATCTCCACGCAGAAGTTTAATCCAGCTGTCGTCTCGATTAATGGATGAAAATTGAGGTTTGGGTGTTTATTGCCGAGCACATCGCGCAAAATCTTTATTTCTTCAGGAGCTTTAATTTTAGGAATCATAATTCCGTCTGGCGCATGTTTGACTTCAGCCAGCGCTATTGTATCGGCCATGCCTAGAGGGTTACGAATAGAATTAATTCTTAACCAAATTTCAACTTTATTGTTATGGGCTGATGAAAGATGATCACTTATGAGAGAAATGGCTTCTTGTCTGGCAACTACTTTATTATCGAGTGAAATGGCATCTTCGAGGTCAATGCATACTACATCTGCATTACTCGCTAGTGCTTTTGGAAACATCTCAAGTTTATTTCCCGGAACAAAAAGTAGGGCTCGTCTAGGTTTTAACAAAGAATTAGAATCTGTCTTCATAGATTTGATCCTTAGAGAATCACTTAGTTAAAAGGCTGGGTTTACAGGCATCTCCTAACAGAAGCCTCTCTAATTATCAATATAATGTAATAGTCCTAAATTTTAAAGATTTTAAGTCCTTTAATTTCCTCACACGCCAGATCTAGAGCCATTTTTCCATCCACTTAAGTGTTTCAACCGTACCTGCGGTTGGAACATACTCAAGTGCTACCCATTTATCATAGCCAATTTTATCCAAGGTCGAGAGAAATTTATCATAGTCTATATTACCTGTACCAGGCTCTCCCCGTCCTGGAATATCAGCAATTTGGATATTTCCTATATACGGTAGATATTTTTCTACCATTTCTTCCATATTACCCTCTGTCCCATACATATGGTATGCGTCATATTCCAAACCTAAATTGGGATGCCCAATTTCATTAACAATATCCATAACTTCTTCTGATGTTGTTAAAAGGCATCCTGGTCTAAATTCTGGATTAAGGGCTTCAATTATTACGGGTATTTCCATTTCAGCCAATTCTTCTGCTGCTATTCGCATATTTTCTTTAAATACGGGAAGTGCTTCCTTTTTGCTAACTCCTTCTGGAGGTGTGTAAGCCGGAACAACTAGTGCTGTTGGTTTTAAAGCTGCACAATATTTTTTAGACGCGTTAAGGTTCTCTCGAAAGGCTAACTCTTTTCCCGGCGCGGCTGCAACCAATGGACCCATCTTAACACCCTCTCCAACAGCTATATTAATAACAGACCACATAACATCAGTTTTTTCAGTCTCGTTTACCAATCGATCAAGGTCCAAGTCATAAATGAAAATTAACTCAACAGCCTTGAAGCCAGCATCTTTAGCGGCCTGAATTCTTTCAATAGGGTCCTTAATTTCTGTCCACATCATAGTAATATTAGCTGAAAATTTAAGCATGGTAAGACCTTTCCTTACGGATTATGATAGCTTTATTTAATAACAAAAAAAATTAACAGACAAGTACGTAGTTAATTATATAATCAAAATTTATGATAACAGGTTTTGGGGGAAATAAAGATGTCCGATACGAATAACATGGCAACTAATGCGAGTCGCAACGGCTATCCAGAGACATATTATCCAAATACGGAAGTTCTTGGTGAGAATGAGATGCGCATCGTTGCACTTGGCACTGGGCGACCCTTTTTGCGACGCTCTCAAGCAAATGCATCTTGGCTTATTGAACTTGGCAATGGAGACAAATTTGTTTTTGACTATGGATTTGGCTCACAAATGAACTTTACGGCCTTAGAGATGCCCTACAGTGATGTTAAAGCATGGTTTGCGACGCATTTGCATACGGATCATGTTGGTGACTTTGCGCAGGTTTGGGTTGGTTCATGGGCTGGCGGTCGATTGGAACCTCTTGAGATGTATGGACCTTCGGGTACTGAGCCGAAATATGGGTTTAGGCATTTTGCTGAAAAACAAATGGAATCATATGCATGGGATACGGATACGCGAGTTGGAGCTTTGCCAGCGATTGGTGCTAAAATAAATATTCATGAATTTGATTATTCAAAGACACATGTGATTTATGAAAATAATGGTGTTACTATTTCTAGTTTTCCTGCGGTTCACCTTTTCGATGGAGCAGTCAGTTTTAAGTTAGAGTGGAAGGGGCTTACCTTTGTTTATTCGGGAGATACTACGCCTAGTCAGTTTTTTATTGATAATGCAAAAGGAGCTGATGTGGTAGTTCATGAAACTTTCAATACAATTGAGCAATTAATGGATAGGTCGGGCTATGACGAGAGAACAGCAAGGGCGATAGGTACATATATCCATTCAGCTCCGCAAGAGGCAGCTGTGGTATTGAAAGAGGTAGATCCGCGGCTTGCAGTAATATTCCATTTTTTTAACGACTTTGATACTGCACCTGAGATGCAAGATAAAGTGCGAGAGCATTACTTAGGGCCATTAGCGATGGCGACGGACTTTATGGTTGTTAATGTTACTAAGGATAATATTGTGACCCGCATGACAGAGTTTTCTGAGCACGTGTGGCCAAACAAAGCAAAACATAAAGGTTTTGGTACTGCAAAACGAGAGAAAATGACCGAACTTTCGCCATGGTTAAAAGAGGCTCAGCTCTTTCCTAAATTTCCATCAGATCGTGGACTGGTAAATGAGGATGAATTATAATAATGTTGAGCTCATTAGTATTTTACGTTTCTCTTTTTAAGATTTCGGCAACGAGGGGCCAGGTTTCTTCGCCATTTTCTCTCATAAGTGGCATGTACTTCTCATTTATCCACTCACTTATCGCGCTATAATTTGGCCGTAATTTTACCCGTTCGTACCAATCTATGATTTTTGGGCGATTTATAAATAGCCCAAAGAATTTTAAATGATCCATGCGGGTTAAGTAAGGGGTATATGCAATATCGGCCAATGAGTAAAAATCTCCAGCAAGCCAATTACTATTTGATAACGCTAACTCCATTTCGGTAAAAAGATTATCCCAAAGTCTCAAAGCTGGGAAAAAATACTTCGAGTTTATACCATTAAAAACAATATCCATAGTTCTCTCGCGCCGTTCTAATTGGGGAATTAAATTAATGAACGAGATAGTTTCTTTTTTGGTTCGTCCAGCCATCATTTGGTGCCGAAAGGCTATTGATACGCTTATTACACCAACAGCTGCATGGAGACCCTCATCTAATCGTTTTGTCCAACTCCGAACTCGGGCCCGATCAACTGGGTTCGTTGGATGCAACTTGGGTTCAGAATAAGCATCTTCCAAGTATTCCATGATTACCGTTGACTCGCAAATGACCTTTCCTTTGTCTATAAGAGTGGGAACGACGGCTGCTGGATTTAATTGTTTATATTCAGAGGTACGTGTATCTCCTCTTCGCAAGTCCATATGATGGCTCTTCCAATTTAATTCTTTCTCTGCAAGAGTAAGTCTTACCTTTTGGGCGCACGTAGACATATCGTTATGGTATAGTTCTAACGCTAGCTTTGACATGTAGTAATATTACTCCAATTATATATTTTTTTTGAGATGCTCAAATTATCGTCATTACTTTTAAATGAGGGAAAACTAATTTGAAAGTAATATTGTAATTGAGTTATAATTTAGATCCCTATATCTATTGAAAATGCCGTGAATTTATCGTAAATGCTAATTAACTCTCTAAAAGGTGTTGGATAACAATTTTTGTTGTGCTTTCAATATGTCTAATAATTAATTTGAGTGATCCATCTATATTTCGGTCTAAGACAGTTTGTTGAATACGTTTGTGGTTTGAACCACGATTAGTTGGGTCTGGGTTAGCGTTAGCCCATATATGCCAATATCGCTCAGCTTGATAAAATAATGTTGTTCTAAGTTTTAGAAGGCGGGCTGAGGTGCAGCCGCCTAATAAGGAATTGTGAAAGTCAAAATGAAGAGATGCCCATTCGCTATCAGAAATAAAAGGATTTTGTGACGAAATTCTATTCTCATATTTTTCCAGCCTGTATCCGCATGAAATAATATTAGTTTCCCATTCATCATCACCTTTAGTTATGGACTCCCGTAGAGCCTCTGGCTCAAGAATGAGCCTTAATTTAGTGATTTCCTCTATGTCAGCTATCGATACTTCACTTACAAAAAACCCCCGTCTATCCTCGATTTTAACTAATCCTTCAACAGAAAGACGGCTTAAAGCTTCTCTCAAAGGCGAGCTGGAAAATCCATAATGATTAATCAGTTTGTCAAGTTTTAGCTGCAAGCCAGGCAATAACGAGCCATTTAGAATATCATACCTTAGTCGCATTATTGCTTGTTCTGTCAAAGGTACAGTTTTGCTGCTGCTGGTTTCTAACACTAGTTTCTTAAGCCCCTCTGGAATTATTTTTTTATTATAGAACTAATATAAACAAAAATTATTAATAATGCATAAAAATTAAATCTTGCATTATTTTAAAATTATGCAATATTTAATAAATTATTAATTCGTTTTGTTAGATAATTAAATTATTAGGGGAAATTTTAGTGTCTTTTCAAATTCAACCAGTTTTGTCACATATGGCGTTATTCGCTAAAGATATAGATTCAATGATTGCCTTCTATGGAGAAATATTAGGCCTCAAAGTTTCTGATGGACGTAAAAGGCAAGTCGGTAGTGCTAGGGGGGAGTCTGAGATTGTTTTCTTAAGTAATGAACCTCAAATACACCAACAATTGCAATTATCTTCAGGTTTATTTGACAGTGATGATTGTAATGTCGTTCATCAAGTCTCATTTCGTTTGGGTAGATTGGAAGAGTTAAGGCGAATTGCAAAACGTATTATTGAGAAAACCCAGATTGATATGAGCCAGCTTGACCAAATGGATCATGGTAATGCCTGGTCGTTATATTTTAGAGATCCTGAGGAAAATATGCTTGAATTATACGTTGAAACGCCTTGGAGTCTTGATCATCCGTTTGCTTTTTCATTTGATATAATGCAACCAGATGACGTGATTATGGCTACAACCTATGAGAGGGTTAGAGACGCTCAAGGAACTGATCCTTGGTTATCTAAAAAAGATGGACATATGCAAAATGCCTAATAATATATGACCATTACTATTTGTGTATTACCCCATCATTTTAGGCAAAAATAGGGTAATTGCCGGAAAAAATACTAATATAATTAAACGAATAATGTCCATTATCCAAAATGGAGTGACACCTCTAAAAATTGTGCCTGTATTTACATCAGGTAGAACAGTGTTAATTACAAAAATGTTCATTCCAACTGGCGGGGTAATTAGGCTAATTTCGGTTACAACAACTACAATTATTCCAAACCAAACAGGATCAAGGTTTAGTCCGTTAACAACTGGATCAAAAAACAGAGGAATAGTTAGCAATAACATAGCCATGCTATCTAGGACTGCCCCAAGTATTATGTATACCAGCATTATGGCAAAGACCACAGCAATTGGGTGAGTGTTAAAACCCTTAACCCACTCAAGCAGAGCCTCAGGCATCCCTGTTTCATTGATACAATTAGAAAATATAAGGGCACCCATTAGAATAAAAAATAGCATTGCCGTGGTTTGGACAGAGTCTGATAGTAATTCAAAAAAAGTTTTCCATGTTAATGTCCTACGCGCCAGAGCGAAGAAAAAAGCTGCACACGCTCCAACACCTGCTGCCTCGCTTGGAGTGAAAAAGCCTACATAAATCCCGCCTATTACTATTACGAATAGGAGTAAAACACCCCAAACATTTGACAGCGCACGAAAGCGCGCTGGCCAAGAGGCTCTCTCACCGGGTGGGCCAATATCTCTCTTAAAATGTGTTACGATAGCAATAACAATAACGTAACTTATAATTCCTATTATACCTGGAATAACGCCTGCCATAAATAATTCACCAATATCTGTAGACGTCATAATGCCATATATTACCAATACTACGCTGGGTGGAATTAATATGCCAAAGGTGCCTCCAGCAGCAATAGCGCCAGTCGCCAATGAGTCTTGATAATTAAATTTACGCATTTGAGGCATAGCAACTTTTGCCATTGTCGCAGCTGTTGCAACGGATGATCCGCAAACGGCACTAAACCCGCCGCAGGATAAAATAGTTGCCATGGCCAATCCGCCTCGCTTATGCCCAATCCACGCGTAAGCCGCTGCGTAAAGTTCATCGGCGAGACCAGCCCGTGATATAAAATTACCCATCAAGACAAAAAGCGGAATAACAGCAAATTCTGCTGACATCGGTGTATAAAAGGCAATTTGACCGATCATGGCTAATGTACCTTGCCAGCTAGTATAATAATAGAAACCCAAAGTGCCTACAGAAGCCATAGCAAAACCAACTGGCAGACGGAGAAACAATAAGATTAGAAGAACGGAAAAAATTATTAGGGCATCTATCATCTGTCCATCCTGTTAAATTTTATCAGACTTTAATTCTTGTAAACGTTCATCTGAAATGAAGGTCATTGAGAGTTGAATAGGAATACTCAATGCTGTCATAATCGCCATAAAATAACAAACTGGCGCGAGTGGAATTCGAGCAAATAGAGTAACTTCATTATACCCTGATAGGGTTTCAGCCGCATCCCATAAAACCCACGCAAAGAGACCTAACAAGAATGTGCAAATAATGCTTACAATGAATTTCTGCAATAACCTCAATTTTGGTTTTATGAAAGTATCCAAGAGGGTTACCGCTACGTGACCATCTTTTGCAGTAATAATTGGTACTCCAGCGAAAACTAAAATTCCCATTAGTACTTCTGTCACTTCAAATAATCCAGTGATCGAAATATTAAAAGCATCTCGGAAAAATACATCAATAACGGTTAGCCACATAAGTACAAATAGAATTAGTGAGGCAAAAAAAATTAGTGCCCGGCTAGAGTATTCTCTTAGCCGGGCTAGCAATATGTAATCATTCATAAGTTAAGATAACTTATTGACCGGATTCGACTTTTGCAATTTCAGCTTTCATCATTGCAAGAGCTGCTTCACCATCAACACCTTTTTCTTTTGCTTTAGCCATCCAAATCGCTTGCAATGGTTCCCATATTGCCTTTGCTTTGGCGACAAATGGTGCCGGCATTGGTGTTATTTTTATACCCATCTCTTTCATGTGTTTCATACCGTTCTTATCCGCTAATTCCCACGCAGCGCCAAGGAACTGAGCTCCATATTCTCCAGAAACACTCTCGATTAACTTTTGATCTTTATTTGAAATGCCATCCCATACTTTTTGGTTCATGTACATTTGAAATACTGTTGCGTATAAACCACCCGGTGGAACTGTTGTATATTTTACAAGCTTACCCAACTTGAAGTTCTTCACCCCTTCGAATGTAAGAAATACGCCATCAGCAACACCTTTTGAAAGCATATTATGCACCTTCAAAATAGACGCGAATATTGGCGTAGCCCCCATTCCTTTTGCCATTCCAGCGACGTTATCACCTGACACACGAAGTTTCATACCCTTAAGGTCTGACATTTTGGTAATTGGGCGCTTTGTATTATGTATTAAACCACCTCCATGAACCCCAACGTTAAGTAATTTCATACCTTTAGCTTCATTTACTTTTTTGAAATGTTTTTCATAAACTCGCCAATAAGCTACTGTCCTTGCTTTTGCACTTGCAGCTAGGAAAGGAAATTCAGCTACTTTATGAAGTTCTAGTCTACCCGGTGTATATGCTGGTATAATGTGCGCAACATCTATTGCGCCCTTTCTAATAAAATCATGGTATGCTGGAGGTGCCCCAAGTCCTTTTGCTAACTTTCTAACGTTAACTCTACCCTCAGTAACTTTGCCGATGGATTTAATCCACCGATCAACACCAAATTTAATCCACTCATGCTGAGGTGGATCCCACGTTGCGTATCGCAAATCTTGGCCTGCTTTTGCGTTTGATATACCTCCGATAGCAATGCCGATAAGGGCGGCACTTGTTAATAAAATTTTTAGTGAAATTCGTGTACGCATAGAAAAAACTCCCCTTTTTTGAATCAATTAATAATGGTTCAAAAGGGAAAATAGACTTATATTTTTAATGAACATTGCTTAAGTTATCAACTCTTGCTCGCTCAATCCCTAATATAACTTTAATAAAAAAGTTTCTCGTATTTATAGAACCACTAATAATCTCACATTATAAGATTAGAAAATTTAGTCCAGCGTTTAATATTCTCATAGGTAAAAATATTAATAGGGCGTTTATTACAATTTATTCATTATAAGATATTAATGAATAGCAGGGCATATCTAGTTTTTGTCTCGCGTTTAAAAAATCTAATTCAATAATACAAGCTGCACTAATAACATCAGCCTTCACTTGTTTCAGAAGTTCTGATGCCGCCGACATTGTGCCACCAGTGGCTAGTAAGTCGTCTAAAATTATAACTCTTTGGCCTGGGTTTATTGCATCAGCTTGTATTTCAAGGCAATCCATTCCATACTCAAGTTCGTAATCATAACTGATACAATGCCCAGGAAGCTTTCCCTTTTTTCTTATCATGGTAAAACCCAAATTCAGGTTTAGGGCTAGTGCCGATGCAAGTAAAAATCCCCTTGCTTCAATTCCCGCTAGCATTGATGGATTATTTTTTTTAATTTCTTCCGACAATTTATCAACAGTATATTTCCAAGCCTTTGGATTGGCAATTAATGTTGAAATATCATAAAATAGAATTCCTGGCTTCGGATAGTCGGGAATTCCCCTTACATGAGCTTTTAAATCCATTTTATTTATATTATTCCTTATTTGAGTGACTTTAGATAAGCGATTATATTATCACGGTCTTGCTTTTTCTTAAGTTTGTATACCATTGATGATCTCTTCCCATTTCTAGCCTTTAACCATTTTTTTGGGTTCTTGAGCCAGCCATCTAAATTATCCTCATTCCATTTCCAGTCAGCAGTTTTTAGCCCTTTATATCTTTTAAAACCAGGCGCTTTTCCTGCTTGCCGACCTATTACACCAGCAAGCGATGGCCCCACTTTATGTTTGCCCGTTTTTATAGCGTGGCATGCTCGGCATTTGTTGAAGACCTTTTTACCTTTAACAGGATCACCCTGAGCATAAACCGTGCTTGGGATTATATTGAGTGAGAGCATTAAACCTATTACGAAGACGAATTTTGTTAACATAATTTAATTTCCTATAAGCTAGGTCATTATACTCTTGAGTATAACAAGCTGTAATTATCGGCCTCCAACGCGGGAGGCGCGAATGTGTCCCCAACAATTTATATATAATCATCATTTACCAATGATCAAGTCTATCAGTTTATCATTTTTGCATTATGTTAATGGTGTAACTTAATTGTAATAATACTAATAAATTAACTCTCAAATTACGGCATCAAAATTTTTATTTATTGCTAACCCCCGCTAGTTCGCTCCAAATTGAATAATCTTTTTTATAGTTTTTAATTGATTTTAAAACTCTCCTGAAGTCTTTGTTATTACTTGACTTTTCTCTAGCGACTAATTCCCAGGCTTCTCGAAGACTGTGCAATACCTTTGGCCCCAACTTTTTGACCTCAACACCTCGAATAATTATATTTTTTAATGTGTGAAATTGATTTGCTTCTCCGAAAGATAACATTTTTAGATTGGTGGCGAGACAAATTGACTCTATCGCACTTTGTGATGCCACATCTAATTCTTCCCATATTTGTTTGTTGATTAAGAGATCAATAACACCAGACTGTTGGTTCCATCCGGGCATATAATAATATTTAGCATATTTGGATAAATTTAGACTTTTGTCGATAAAGGGTGTTGAAAAAGTAACTCCATCTATTTGGCTTAATTTAAGAGCATTTGGTATATTTTTTAAGTTTACCTTAGCTATCTTAGCGCCAAGCTTTTTATAAACTTCTGATGTTAGACCAGAGCTTGCAATTTTCAGTCCTTTTAAATCGCTCGATTTCACTATGGTTTTATTGAACCATCCAGAAGAAATGATTCCAGTAATGCCACAAGGTAAGCTATGAATGTTATAGCGGTTGTAAAGTGATTCATATATTTCTTTTCCTTCATTATCATAAAACCAAGACAATAGGGTTAAAACATTTGGACCGAATGGGTATCCGTTAAAAAGCTCAAATGCCGAAGATTTATTTTTCCATATTTTTGATGTTGTTAACGCGAACTCGACGGTACCTGACTTAACTGCATTAAATAACTTGCTATTGGGTACTAGCGTATTTGGTCCATAAAACTTAACAAAAAATCTTCTTTTTTCGATTAAATTAAATTTATTGGTAACTTCAGTTCCAATGTTACCAATGAAAGTATTATCTGGAGGGAATGAGCTTACAAGTTTCCAATTTTTGCTAGAAACAGGATTAGAATTTTGATCATGACTGTCCCTAGAATTTATAGTTAATAAAATTCCGATTACTACTCCAGTTAATAAACTTAATATTAACAAACGCATTTTAGGCGCAACCTCAAAAAAATTAATAAGTCATGAAGAATAAATCACGCTAAACTCTATCCGACAGATTCCTATTTTAGGCTTTTTAAAGCAGTATTCTTTACTAAAAAGCTCGACGAATACAAAAATCTATTGATTCTAAAAGGGCCTTCTTTTCCGGGCCATCCTCAAAAATTCCGATAGCGTCTTTGGCTATAGATCCATAATGCCTTGCTCTTTCAACCGTATCCTCGAGAGCATTATGTTTGTTCATGAGTTCTATGCCGTGTTCTAGGTCACCGTCTTCTTGATTAAGATTTTCAAGCGTTCGCCGCCAGAAGACTCGTTCTTCATCATTTCCGCGACGAAAAGATAATATTACGGGAAGTGTTATTTTACCTTCTTTAAAATCATCACCCACCGCTTTACCTAAATCTCTTTGATGAGCTGAATAATCCAGCATATCATCTATTAACTGAAACGTAATTCCTAAGTTCATTCCAAAAGTTTCAAGCGCATCTTCCTCAACCTTTGGGCGGTTTGCAACTAACGCTCCAATTCGGCATGCCGCAGAAAATAGTTGGGCAGTCTTTGATTTGATAACTTCTAAATACTGAGTCTCTCCGGTTTCTGTATTGTTTGTAGTTGTTAATTGCAGAACCTCTCCTTCTGCGATTATCGAGGAAGCCCTCGATAAAACCCCTAGGACGTCGAGAGAGCCATCACCAACCATTAATTCAAACGCGCGAGAGAAAAGAAAGTCGCCGACAAGCACACTAGCTTGGTTTCCCCAAACAGCGTTGGCTGAAGCTAGACCCCTACGCAGAGAGCTTTCATCTACTACATCATCATGGAGCAAAGTTGCTGTGTGAATAAATTCAACGCTTGCCGCTAGACCCTTATGTCTTTCTCCATTGTAACCGCAAAGTCTTGCCGACGTTAAGGTTAACATTGGCCGTATTCTTTTCCCTCCAGCCGCTATTAAATGTCCTGCCAACTGAGGGATTAGGGTCACTGGACTGTTCATAGATTGTAATATAATCTTATTTACATCGCCTAAATCCGCTTTTGTTAGGTTAATTAAATCATTAAGCGTTGGTTCAGAATCAGGAGATATATTGTCTGGACCACTTCCAATATTTATTACGACTCCCAAGGGCTTGTTTTCCTATAACATTTTAAACTAATTTAACTTTATTTTCTAGCATATGTGCCGATCTCATGTTTGGTCAAGGCTAGACGGCTTAATTAAGGTTTACGTAAAATATATTTTTTAGGATCACGGTACATGGTAGAACTCATTAGAACAAATGATATTGTGTTAATTTCATGGATTTCATCAATTTTGGCCGAAGAGGGTATTCAAATCACATTATTTGATAATCATATGAGTATTTTGGAAGGAAGTGCATTTGCTATACCCCGACGTGTAATGGTTTACAAAGATGATTTAATAAGTGCGCAAAATATTTTTGAGAGCGCTGTGGAGAGTAGGGGCGGGGATGTCGGATATTTTGAATACCCCAAGTAATATTTATAGTTTGTTGAATGGTAAATTAAAGATGCTCCCTGCAAAAGGGGGCTATCGCGCGGCAATTGATCCAGTATTACTTGCTGCTTCTATTTCCGCGAGTGAGGGTGAGCAAATATTAGATATGGGATGTGGTACTGGTGCAGCGACGTTTTGTTTGGCTGTAAGAAAGCCCTTTATACGAGCCATTGGCATAGATAGCCAAGGACCTCTTATCGCTATTGCTAAAAAGATTGCTACTTTAAATAAATTGGAAGAGAATATTAAATTTCAAAATATTGATTTATTAGACTTAAATAAAACAGAAAAATTTCCGCAGTTTGATCATGTTATGGCGAACCCACCGCATATGAAGAAGGGATCTGTTAGACCTTCCCCCGATCCTCTTAAAGTGGCCGCAAATATTGAGAATCACGCCGTATTACTGGATTGGCTAAAGGTAAGTTTTAAAGTTGTAGCAACAGGCGGGACTGTTACATTTATTCATCGATATGAAAGGCGTGACGAATTAATCGCGGAAATGGAGAAATATGGTTCTGTGTCTGTATTTCCAATATGGTCGAGAATGTCTGGTAATAGTGCCCGCCGTGTTATTATCCAATGCAGAAAAGATGTTTTTGATGAGACTAAAGTATTAGATGGTTTAATACTTCATCAGCTTAATGGAGATTATACTGAAACAGCTGATACTATATTGCGAGATTTGTCGCCAATAAACATTTAACTGGCCTTGCAGAATTGGTTATTCGTAACTACTTTAGCATCTATGATAAAAAAATATTTAGAAAAATTTAGAATACCTGGTTTTAGAAATCCGAAACCTGTAGTTTCTGTGGTCAGGCTTTCTGGCATTATTGCAGATAGATCTAGCTTTGGTCGCCCGGGGCTATCAGCGAGTGGATTAGTAAATGTATTGGAGAACGCTTTCAGTATCTCTAATTTAAAGGCTGTAGCTTTATGTATCAATTCCCCAGGCGGCTCTCCTGTTCAGTCATCATTAATTGGAAAACGAATTAGAACTCTTGCTAATGAAAAAAATATTCCAGTAATAGCATTTACCGAAGACGTGGCCGCGTCAGGTGGTTACTGGTTAGCTTGCGCGGCAGATGAAATTTATGCCAATGAATCTTCAATTATTGGCTCAATAGGCGTTATTTCATCGGGATTTGGGTTTCAAGATGCTATCAAAAAACTTGGGGTCGAGAGAAGGATACATACCGCAGGTGATATGAAATCAACACTTGATCCGTTTGTTCCTGAAAAACCTGAGGATGTTGAACGACTACTTGAACTTCAAAAGGATATCTTTGAGATTTTTACGGATATGGTGAAAGAAAGACGTAAAGGCAAATTAAAGGCGCCTGAGAGCGAGTTATTTTCAGGAGCATTCTGGACTGGTAGCCGTGCGTTGCAGCTTGGATTAATAGATGGTTTAGGTGAGTTGACGGACGTAATGCAACAAAGATTTGGCCACGATGTTAAATTTAAACCCGTCGAACAGCAACAGTCTTGGTTGAAGCAAAAATTGGGAATAAGTTCGAGTTCTAGCAAATTTAAAAGTAATGAAAATATGATATTTTCAATTATTAATAATGTTTTATTGTCAATTGAGGAGCGTTCTTTTTGGTCTAAATTTGGTCTTTAAATAATAGACCAGATTGGGTCCATAGCACGAATCACTATTATGTTTGGATTTAGTTTACCAAAACTTATAGTACTGGGTATTATTATATTTGCTATTTGGTATGCCTATAAAATCTATGAGCGGAAGCACATAATATCAGCTAAGAAAGATGAAAATCAGGGTAAAGAAGATACTAGTTCAGTTGATATGATTAGATGCAAGAATTGCGGGGATTATTTTCTACCATCGAATGGCTCTATTTACTGCAGTAAGGAAACCTGCATAATCGAGAAGTAAGTTTGTTCGGGAGTTTATTGTATAATATAATAATTGACTGTTACCTTAGACGAAGCTCTAAGCCTAGCTTGACCAGTAGCTTTAAGCCAAGTATTTAGACCGTAATTAAAAACTTAGAGCAACCTAGTGAGAAATGTAATGGGCCAGAGAACTCAAAATCAGGCTAGTTTCCAGTCATTAATTCTGACACTTCAAAATTATTGGGCAGATTATGGTTGTGTTATTTTGCAGCCCTATGATCTTGAAATGGGCGCAGGGACTTTTCATCCTGCCACAACTCTCAGAGTTCTCGGAAATGACCCTTGGGATGTTGCCTATGTGCAACCCTCGAGGAGGCCAACAGATGGACGGTATGGCGAGAACCCTAATCGGCTGCAGCACTACTTCCAATTTCAGGTTATCCTCAAACCCAGTCCTAGTAATGTTCAAGATCTATATTTAGAAAGCTTGTTCAGCCTAGGTATAGACAAAGAGTTGCATGATATTAGGTTTGTAGAGGACGATTGGGAAAGTCCCACACTTGGTGCTTGGGGCTTAGGTTGGGAGGTTTGGTGTGATGGAATGGAAGTTAGTCAGTTTACATATTTTCAACAAATGGGGGGTATTGATTGTGACCCTGTCGCAGTAGAGTTAACCTATGGTTTGGAAAGATTGGCTATGTATATTCAAGGAGTTGAGAACGTTTATGACCTTCAATGGAACGGTAATGGTGTAAGTTATGGGGATATTTACAAGCAATCTGAAATCGAGTTCTCAAAATATAACTTTGATTTTGCCAATGTTGAATCTTTATCTGAGCAATTTGATAGTGCTGAAAAAGAATGTCTTGAGTTGATTGCTAGAAAAATACCTCTTCCAGCATATGACCAATGTATTAAAGCATCCCACGTTTTTAATTTGTTAGATGCGAGAGGGGTTGTATCTGTGACTGACCGACAGTCTTATATATCTCGTGTTAGAGTTCTATCAAAAAAATGTTGCGAAACCTGGCTGGAAACGCAGGCCAAAGAAAGATGAGAGCTTTATGGCAACTGCATTGTTCTAACCACTTAGGCGATACATGTACCGCTAGTTTTTTGAAAATAAGCGATTCACCCTGTAATTATATTTTGAACAATAGGCAGGGTATTAAAAATGTCTGAGTTGCTGTTAGAAATTATCTCCGAAGAAATACCCGCTGGCATGCAAGTTCGAGCTATAGCTGATCTAGAAGCAAATCTGGTGTCTGGTTTAAAAGAAATTGGTCTCAGCTATAACAACGTCGAGACGTTTGTTACACCTAGGCGACTGACAGTGTCGATAGGCGGGATGGCCGAAAAAACAGAAGGTTTTACAGAAGAACGCCGAGGGCCAAAGACTGATGCTCCAGAAAAAGCGGTGCAAGGGTTCTTAGGCTCAGTTGGGTTGACAATTAATGAAATTGAAAAACGTCAAACTGATAAGGGTGAGTTTCTTTATGCTGTAATTCATGTTTCAGGACAAGATGCACTTGACTTATTACCTCCTTTAGTTGAGCAAGCGATCAAAAAAATGTCATGGCCTAAATCAATGAGATGGGCAAATCACGAGGTTCGCTGGGTAAGGCCGATTAGTAATATCTTATGTATTTTCAACAATAATATTTTGCCAATAAAATTTGGTCCGTTTGGGTCTTGTGATTTTACTATTAGTCACCGAATGCTGGGGTCAAAAAAAGTAAAGATAAGAGATTTGCAAGATTATAAGAGAGTTATGAAAGAAGATAATGTTTTAATAGATAGGAAAGAACGAAGAGACAAGATTATCGAAAAAGCAACAACACTAGTGGAACAAGAGGATTTGAGATTAGTTAGTGATGATAATTTGCTCGAAGAGGTTCTGGGTTTAGTTGAAATGCCCGTTGTGTTAATGGGCTCTATTGACCCAGAATTTATGGATGTTCCCTCCGAGGTTCTTGTAACAACTATGAAGAAGAATCAAAAATATTTTTCTTTAACAACGCCTGATGGATGTTTGGCATCGAAATTTTTAGTTGTTTCAAATCAATTGGGAAGAGATGGTGGTGCGGCTATCGTCGCGGGAAATGAAAGAGTTTTGAGGGCCCGTTTAGCTGATGCAAAGTTTTTTTGGGAACAAGATAAGAAAAAGCGATTAGAGAGCCGTTTAAGTCAACTTGATAATATTTCTTTCCATCCCAAGTTGGGTTCACTGGCTAATAAGGTCGATCGAATGGTTGAAATTGCCTCGAAAATATCTGATGTCATGGGTCTAGACAATGAAAATATACTCAGGGCGGTTCGTTTGGCGAAAGCAGACTTATCAAGTGGGATGGTTATTGAATTTCCTAACTTACAGGGGATTATGGGTAGTTATTATGCAATAAATGATGGGGAGTCTCAACTCGTTGCGAATGCAATTAGAGATCATTATTCGCCTATGGGCCCATCTGATAGTTGCCCTACAGAGCCCACATCTGTAGTAGTCTCACTTGCAGATAAAATTGATTCTTTGATAAGTTTTTGGGCCATTAATGAGAAACCCACCGGTTCAAAAGATCCTTTTGGTTTGAGACGTGCAGCGCTAGGAATTATTAGATTACTGATTGATAATAAAGTTCGTTTATCTTTGTCAGATATTTTTGATCACGCCTGGGATAGGGGAAAATATACGAATATAAAGAGAGATGTGGTTGATGATTTAGTGTCTTTTTGTGCAGATAGACTCAAAATACATATGAAATCGTCGGGGAAAAGGCATGACCTAATCGCTGCAGTTTTTTCTGTTAAAAAAGAGGATGATTTTGTCAAAATGCTTTCGTGTGTGGATGCCCTTACAGAATTTATTGAATCTGATGACGGTAGTAATTTATTGGTAGCGTTTAGAAGAGCAGCTAATATTCTGCGAATTGAAGAGAAGAAGGATCAAATAGAATTCGATGATTTGGTGGATACTAAGCTTTTAGATGAAATGGAAGAAATAGAGCTAGATAAAGCTCTTACAAAAATCATTACTAAAGTGACTTCAAGTCTTAAATATGAAGAATTCAATAGAGCGATGTCTGATCTGTCACATTTACGCGGTCCACTTGATAATTTTTTTGAAAAAGTTACTGTTAATTGTAAAGATCAAGATTTGCGTTTAAATAGATTGCGTTTGTTATCAAAAATTAGATCAACAATGAATCAAGTTGCAGATTTTTCACAAATAGAGGGGGTGGAACATTAATGGCACAAAAATGGGTATATTCTTTCGGCAATGGTCATGCTGAGGGCAAGGCAGAGATGCGAGAGCTTCTTGGTGGTAAAGGAGCTAATCTTGCAGAGATGTCTAATTTGGGATTAGCAGTTCCCCCTGGGTTTACAATTTCAACCGACGTGTGTGCTCACTATACTTCTAATCAAAATCAATATCCAAAGGCCCTGGAGGAGCAGGTTAATTATGCTCTAAAACAAATAGAAAAAGATATTGGTAAGAATTTTGGCGATCCTAAAAACCCTTTACTAGTTTCTGTAAGGTCGGGCGCCCGTGCATCTATGCCTGGTATGATGGATACTGTTTTGAATTTAGGATTGAATGATCAAACTGTTAAGGGGTTGGCTCAAGTGAGTGGCGATGAGCGTTTCGCTTATGATAGTTATAGAAGATTTATTCAAATGTATGGGGATGTTGTATTAGGTGTCGAGCATCATTTATTTGAGGATATTCTCGCAGATTACAAAGACGATAATGATCTAGCTCTGGACACTGAGTTAGAAGCCAAGGATTGGAAAGAAATTTCATTAAAATTTTCCAGTAAGGTGCAAGCGGAGCTTGGCAATCCTTTCCCTCAAGATCCTTTAGATCAGTTATGGGGCGCGATAAATGCTGTTTTTGGAAGTTGGATGAATAATAGGGCCCATATTTACAGAAAACTCCATGACATACCTGAGTCATGGGGAACAGCTGTAAATATTCAGTCCATGGTCTTTGGGAACATGGGCGATACATCAGCAACTGGCGTTTGTTTCACGCGTAATCCGTCAACTGGTGAAAACTGTTTTTATGGAGAATATTTGGTTAATGCTCAAGGCGAAGATGTGGTAGCTGGTATTCGGACGCCACAACCTCTTACACTTTTTGAAAAAACAACCAACGATACTGACCTTCCTTCAATGGAAGAAAATATGCCAGATTTATTTGGCGAATTATTAACTATTAGGGGCAAGCTAGAGCAACATTACAAAGACATGCAAGATATGGAATTTACTATAGAAGACGGTAAATTATGGATGTTGCAAACGAGAAATGGAAAGCGAACGGGAAAGGCCGCGTTGCGAATTGCGGTGGAAATGGCTGAAGAAGGCTTGATTAGTAAAGAGGATGCAATTAATCGAATTGAACCAGAAGCTCTCGATCAATTACTGCATCCGACGCTTGATCCTGATGCTACACGTGATTTATTAGGAAAAGGCTTGCCAGCATCTCCAGGAGCAGCTTCAGGTAAAATAGTTTTTTCTGCTGAAGAGGCAGAAGAAATGGTTTTGAAGGGGAATAAAGTAATTTTGGTAAGAGTGGAGACGAGCCCCGAGGATATTGGCGGCATGCATGCCGCAGATGGTATTCTGACAACACGGGGCGGCATGACTTCTCACGCAGCAGTAGTAGCCCGAGGTATGGGCCGCCCATGTGTTGCCGGCGCTGGTCAAATGAAAGTTGATTATAAAAGTGCGACTTTGAGTTGTGGAGGTAAGACTGTTGTCGCGGGCGATGTGATTACAATTGATGGATCTCGGGGCGAGATAATGCTCGGTAAAGTCAAAACTATCCAACCTGAACTTACCGGAGATTTTGGAACACTCATGGATTGGGTTGATCAAATTCGCTCGTTGAAAGTTAGAACCAATGCTGAAACTCCTGAAGATGCTCAAACTGCTATTAAATTTGGGGCAGAGGGCATCGGGTTATCTAGAACAGAACATATGTTTTTTGATCCTGAACGCATAATACACATTAGGGAAATGATACTTTCATCAAACATTGATGAACGGCGTCAAGCACTGAATAAGTTGTTACCTTATCAAAGAAAAGATTTTATAAGTCTTTTCCAGATAATGAAGGGTTTACCTGTAACAATACGTTTATTAGATCCCCCTTTACATGAGTTTCTTCCTGTAAAAAATGATGAAATAGAGGAAGTAGCAAAAGCTGCAAACATTAAAGCAGAAATTATTCGCGAGCGAGCCCATGCTCTTCAAGAGACTAATCCCATGCTTGGGCTAAGGGGGTGCCGTCTTGGGATTGTTCATCCTGAAATTTATGAAATGCAATGCCGTGCAATATTTGAAGCATGTGCGGAGGTAGCGAAAGATAGTGCTCAAACGGTAACACCAGAAGTCATGATACCGTTAGTTGGTTCAAAAAAAGAGTATGATATATTACATGATATGGTTGATAGAATTGCGAGTGAAGTAAGCATAGAAAAGAAAGTAGAGTTGAATTATATTACTGGGACTATGATAGAGCTTCCAAGAGCATGTCTTTTAGCTGGACAAATTGCAGAAAGGGCCGAGTTTTTTAGCTTTGGAACCAATGACCTAACGCAAACAACTTTTGGTTTATCGCGTGACGATAGTGGATCATTTCTTACACATTATCAGGATCAAAATATCTATGAAAAAGATCCTTTTGTTTCTATTGACATCGAAGGCGTTGGTGAATTGATAGAAATGGCTGCCGAACGCGGTCGTAAAAGAAGACCTGACATAAAGTTGGGAATTTGTGGCGAGCATGGTGGTGATCCAGCATCTGTGGCATTTTGTGAAAAAATCGGATTAGACTATGTGAGCTGTTCTCCATATAGAGTGCCCATTGCTAGATTAGCTGCTGCACAAGCCGTACTTAGAACAAGAACTCTAGTTGAAGATTAATATTCTAACGTGTAAATTGCATGATATTGTAAGATATTTAAACTATTAGGTAGTGAAATGTCTAAAATATATCGAAATTTTAATCAAGAAGAACTCGATGTTCAGTATAGAGCCTCGGCTACTGTACCGAATATGCAATTATTCATTGACCAGTATATCTCGTTAAGTGGTGATGCACAGAAGAATTTAGACTGTGTTTTAGACTTGAAATATGGACCGGGTGAGGCGGAAACTTTAGACCTATTTCCGGTTCCTAGACAGAAAAATTCACCCTTATTTATTTTTATACATGGTGGTTACTGGCGAATGTTATCAAAAAATGAGTCAAGTTTTATGGCACCAAATCTTGTGAAGAACAACATAGCTGTTGCGGCGATTAACTATACACTTGTTCCCCATGCAAAAATTGACCAGATAGTATCAGAATGCCGAAGATCAATTAAATGGTTATATAATAATGCAATTCATTACGGAATTGACCGCGAACGAATATTTGTTGGCGGTTCCTCAGCTGGCGGTCATTTAACTGGAATGATGATCAGCAGGAACTGGCAAAATAGTTACGGAGTTCCGAATGACGTAATTAAGGGTGGTTTGCCAATAAGTGGCTTATTTGATTTAGAACCGATTGCAAAATCATTCGTCAATGAATGGATGAAAATGTCCGTTATTGATGCGCAGCATAATAGTCCAGACCAAAATGTACCGGACCAAGGCTGTCCATTAATTGTGGCTGTTGGCGAAAATGAGACCAATGAATTTAAACGGCAAAGTAGCGATTTTACTGAGCTGTGGAATAATAATGGTGGAATAGCAAATTATTTAGAATGTAAAAATAATAACCATTTCGACGCGCCTTTAGAACTCTGTAACGCCAATAGTAGAATGACAAAGAGTTTAATTAGTATGATAACAAACCAACAATCAAGATCATAAATTAAGTATTTTAGGTGATTCTCTATTTTCGAACAAAAATTACAAATTCATTGGGATTTAGAATCTTACTAAGGCTAACTTTTTCACTTAAGTGATTTTTGCAAAAGTTAATAAAATCAAAAGGGTCCGCGTAAAAAAGTGTTTTATCCCGTAGTGGAGATTGTATATTTAGCATATTAAAGCCAAGTCCTATACGCGTCTTAGTCCATAATTGCTCTAAATTCATTTTAACATAAGTTAACCACTGTTCGTTACTTGAATTCATTCTCATATTGTAGGTGCCTGAGACAAAGGAGTAATCTGCTCTTTCTGTCGCAATGTGGCTTTTTATAAAAATGCAACGAGGGTCTAGAACCTCTTTTCGAGCAGCTGATAACATTTCATCACTAATATCATAACCGAAATAAGTGCCATCGCTGAATTGTGGTAAATCCTTGAGGCTCTTGAACATTGCACCATATCCGCATCCAAGATCATTTATGCTAATATTATTTCTGCTAGTATCATAATACAGCAAACCCATAAATATTTGGAAGCGACGAATTTGTCTTTTAGCATCTCTCCAGGCAACAGCACGATGGTTTGGGCCATATCTCTGCATTGACCAATTAAAGCAGTCCTCTATCGGTTTGAGCATCTCTGCTGTTTTTTCTTTGTCTAGGTTAGTATTTACTATTTTATCCATCGCTAGAAGTTGGTCCAATAAGGTTTTTTTAGAACGATAGGCGAACCATTCACAGTTATAACAACATCACTTTCAAGTGCATCTAATCGAATCATTCCAATAGCCCAATTCCCTTGAAAAGATCTTACTTCACCAATTTCTTTATTCCCCTGCTGAATTGCCATTCCTTCAAACGGCTGTGAAGTGGTAAAGCGTATTGGGATCAACCTCCGTTTTATCAGTCCTCTATGTTTTGTACGAGCTGTTAGTTCCTGGCCAATGTAACAGCCTTTATTAAAGCTCACTCCATTTAATTCATCAAAGCCGCTCTCAAGTAAGGTTGATTTTTCGATTTTCATATCTCTGCTGCTATCCGGAAGCCCGAGCGAAATTCTTAATTTATCATAACTTTCAAATGGCGTAATTTTAAGTCTATCGTTTTCAGAAAGTTCTATTATTGACGTTTTTGGTACGATGCCGCGTGCACCAATAGTTTCTAATCTTGGATCAGTATAAATTTTTCCGTCTACGTGAGGTTTTGAATAGCCTAAACTATGAGTTAAGGATAAGCCTTCAATAGTTCTATCACCATAGATGGCTATCACACACATTTCATTCGCCAACTCGATAATAACGTTAGTTCGTAGTTTAAACATTCTTAGTCGGCGTATTAAATCTTCAATCCGAGATTCCTCGCAGTCGAGGTAGTATTTATCCCCAATTTTTAAAATAAAAAAATCATGTAAATATTTACCTTGTGGAGTTAATAGGGCAGTATAAATAGTGTTTTCTTCAGAAACTTTGTCGACGTCATTTGTCACAAGACCCTGGAGAAAATTCTTCGCATCATCGCCGCTAATTGTTAAAACGGTCCGATTTTCCAGAATGGTAAGGGATGATTTATACATAGTTTGTTATAACCTAGGTAAAGGGGATCACAATGGCATTTCAGTTTTGATCATTTATGTCACTACAAGATATTAGTATATTTGCTATAATCTCTGCATGACTCTATAAATTTATCCATTAAGTTACAATGTTAATATCTGAATAGATTGGGCTATATTAAGAAATACTTCATTATATACTATTGAGTAGAATTCAAGTTTGTTAAGGAATAAATTCAATCGACAAGGAACTGATCGCTATTGGCTTATGAATTATGAAAGTTTTATTTATTACTTCAACTAGAATTGGTGACGTTATTTTATCGACAGGATTGTTAGAATATTTGCGTAAAGCAAATACCGACGTTGAGTTTACAATTGCATGCGGACCGGCAGCTGCGCCACTATTTGACGAATTTCCTGGCTTAAAACGGTTATTAATTCTAGATAAAATGATTTTCTCTCTACATTGGTTACGATTGTGGGCTTATACTATTGCAAATTTTTGGGATATAATCATTGATTTGAGAAATGCTCCAATAAGCTATGCACTTTTGAGAAAAAGAAGATATGGAATACCGCGTAATTTTATTAATGATTTACGTGTTAAGAGAATATCTGAAACGCTAAAATTATCTGAAATAGCATCTCCAAAAATTCATCCAAGCGCAAAAGCAGTTAAATTGTCTAATAGAATTATTCCATCTAATTGTCAGGTGCTTGCAGTAGGCCCGACAGCTAATTGGAGGGCAAAAACTTGGGAATCCAATTATTTTGCAGAACTTATATCGCGTCTTACAGCTTCATCTGGTATTTTACCAAATGCATACGTATTGCTTTTGGGGCGCGAAGATGAAAGGCCCTCGACCTTAAGTCTAATAGACTTAATACCAAAGAATAAGTTGATTGATTTGGTGGGTGGAGTGGACCTGCTAACCGCATACGCTTGTCTTTCAAAGTCATCATTTTATATTGGAAATGACTCTGGCTTGATGCATCTAGCTGCAGCGTCAGGGATTCCAACCTTGGGACTTTTTGGTCCAACTCGCGAGGAATTATACGCACCGTGGGGTAAAAATACAGCCACAGTTAGAACATCAATACCTTACCAAGAGATATTTCCTAAGAAATTTGATCACCGTACTTCAGGGAGCTTAATGAATTCATTAAGTGTAGATAAGGTCGAACAGGCAGCAATTAATTTATGGAACCAATCGAAGAGAGATTAGAATAATGAGACTATCGGCTGTAATAAGCATTCATAATGAGGAGCACAGGCTCAGAGAATGCTTAAAACGACTATATTTTGCTGATGAGATTGTTGTACTATTAGATAGGTGCACAGACGGTAGTCAATCTATTGCTGAAGAATTTACGGATAGAATTATAAAAGGGTCATGGGATACCGAGGGTGAAAGACGAAATGCAGCTATTAAAGAGTGTCAGGGTGATTGGATTTTCGAAATTGATGCCGATGAACACGTTCCTGAGGCTCTTGGAAAAGAGATTTTAAGGACAATATCCCATTCGCAATTTGATTGGCATGAGATACCGGTAGATAATTATATTGGAGATAAACTCGTTCGTTATGGATGGGGCGCTTCTTTTGGAAAAGCAGCATATCCTGGTTTATTTAAGAATGGAGTAAAAGTCTGGTCTAACCAACGTGTTCATCCGGAACTTATTTGGACGGGACAAAAGGGTTTGATGCTTAAAAATAGAATTGATCATTATGTAGATAAAAATATTTCGGATATGATGCGTCGATTGGACTCCTATTCCACAGCAAGAGCAAAAGATTTAGTTGAGAATGATAATGTTGGCACAACGGTAAACAATATTAGGCGTTTTTTTTCTAGATTTATAAAATGTTATTTTTTCCGAAAAGGTTATAAAGAAGGTAAATATGGTTTACTAATTGCAATATTTGCTGGGCTTTACCCACTAATTTCTCATATAAAAGCAAAAGTAGAAATAAATTAATGGCACGTATTTTAATTGCCGACGATGGGATCGAATTTGATGGAAATACGGCGCGTGAGCGCCCACTTGGCGGTGTTGAAAGTTCGATCATAAATCTTGCGGGAGAATTAGCAAAGCGAGGGCATGAAGTAAGTGTTAGAAATATGTGTCACCAGGAAAAAAAAATAGATGGGGTTTTTTGGGCACCTCTTGTAAAAAATGGTGAATATAATATTCCAGAACCTGTTGATCTATATATTGCTAACCGTGGCCATAAGTTAATAAATTTAATGCCGGCGTCGAAGCGTACGGCATTTTGGATACATAATCCCGCTAGATATCTACTTAAATGGAGGTACTTATATCGATTATGGAGGTTTAAACCAGAGATCATTTTTATTGGTAATTATCATGCGAGCACCTATCCAAATTGGGCGCCGGGTGGTGAAAGGTTTATCATTCCCTACGGGATTGCGAGAGAATTTAAACGCGCGAATGAACTAAAAGAGATCCCGAGTCCCAAGGCAATTTTTACGTCAAATCCTCTTCGTTCACTGGACTGGCTTCTAGATGTATGGGTTAATAGAATTATTCCTGAAGTTCCTAACGCCCAATTACATTTATTTTCAGGAAGTCAGACCTATGGTTCTGTGGGTGATTTAAAGGCAAAGAAAATGGAAGATATTCTTCTCAGAGCTAGCCAACTCCAAGATAAGGGTGTTGTGATAAGAGGGCCAATCCCTAAATCACAATTAATACAGGAATTTAGCAACTCTCGGGTCATGTTATATAGAGGCGATTTGAATGAAACTTTCTGTTTGGCAGTTGGAGAAGCGCAAGCTGCAGGCGTTCCCGCAGTGGTACAAAATCTGGGATCTGTGGTGGAGAGAGTTTCCAATGGGAAAACAGGTATCATAGCAAATTCAGACAAAGAGTTTTCTGACGCAGCAATTGCAATTTTAAATGATGATAATACATGGCAAAACTATCATAGGAATGCTGTTAAGTTGCAGGGCTTTTATACATGGGAACGTGCCGCTAATGCGTTTGAGGAGCTAATAAATCTATGAAAATAATGCAAGTTATAGCGGGGGCTGAGTTCGGAGGCGCCGAGGAATTTTTTACTCGGTTGTGTGTGGCTTTAAGTGAAACTAGTATCTCTCAGAGAGTGGTCTTGCGAAAGAATGAAAAACGAAGCCGACGTTTGCGAGATGGTGGCATAGATCCACTTGAACTTAATTTTGGAGGAAAACTTGACTTCTATACACCATGGGTTCTGAAACGTGAAATTGATAGCTTTGCGCCAGATATTCTATTTAGTTGGATGAATCGCGCAACATCCATGTGTCCAAAAGTAAGAGATTTTATTCATTTGGGGAGGATGGGTGGTTATTATAATTTAAAATATTATGATCAATGTGATCATTTGATTGCTAATACAGAGGATATCAAAGCATATATTATTAGAAATGGTTGGTCTCCTAATAAAGTCGACTATCTTCCAAATTTTGTTGATATCCAAGAATCTAAACCCTTATTGAAGAAAACTTTTTACACACCGGAAAATGCCCCTTTAATTCTTGCTATGGGTCGTTTTCACGAGAACAAAGCTTTTGATATATTGTTGGATGCACTTTCTAAAGTTCCAGATGCTTATCTTTGGATTGCAGGTGATGGACCATTAAAGACTGAGATGGAACGCTACGCTGAAAAATTGGGAGTAAAGCCACGTACACGATTTTTAGGTTGGCATAATGACGTTGGAAAATTATTAAGTTCGGCAGATATCTTTGTTTGTCCCTCTCGCCATGAACCTCTAGGCAACGTGATTATTGAGGCGTGGGGTCACAATATTCCGGTTATCTCTGCTGCGAGTCAAGGGCCCAACGTGCTAATTAATAATGATATTAATGGTATTCTTTTTCCTATTGATGATTCAAAAACTCTAGCTAGAGAAATAAATAGGCTTATAAACGAACCAATTGTTGGCTCTATATTGTCTGAAAATGGTCAAAAAACATATGAGAATAATTTTTCTAAAGAAATTGTTGTCAAAAAATATGTAGAATTCTTTGAGCGGATGTTAAAATAATGTGCGGTATTGCAGGTTTTCTCTCAAATAATGGTACTCTAGGAGAAGATGTTATTCATGACTTAGGTGATTATCTAAGTCATCGGGGCCCAGATGGGACAGGTAACTTCTCTAACAAAAACATTCAACTCGTTCACAAACGATTATCAATTATTGACTTGGAAAGTGGAAAGCAGCCTCTTCAGAATAATAAATGCATGCAATTAATAGCTAATGGTGAGGTCTATAATTACCTGGAACTTAGGGAAAGCCTAGGTTTAGAAAATTTTCGAACTAACTCAGATTGTGAACCACCCTTGCTGTTATATGAAAACAATGGAATTGATTATACGCAGCATTTAAGAGGTATGTTTGCGATTGCAATTGCAGAGCCTAATGATAACAAAATATGTTTAAGTAGGGATCCATTTGGTATTAAACCCCTATATTATACGTTATTACCAAAAGGAATTGCCTTTGCGTCAGAAGTAAGTTGTCTCGTTAAGACGGGATTGGCATCGCCCGAAATTAATAAGCATAGTCGACAAGAACTTTTACAACTTCAATTTACTTTAGGTGCTGATACTATTTTCTCAGACGTTAAACGAGTAAATCCTGGAGAGACTATTGAGTTTAAAGATGGTTTAATCACCCAACGATCACAACTATCAATTTTATCTGAAAACGGCCCAAAAGAATGGAACGAAACTGAAGCATTAAATAAACTAAATAAAGTTCTTATAGATAGTGTTTCAATGCATCAACGCTCTGATGTTCCATATGGTATGTTTTTATCAGGCGGGGTTGACTCTTCAGTCGTTTTAGCTTGTATGCGGGAACTCAATGATAATCCTGTTAGGGCTTTTTCGGCTGGGTTTTCATCCAAGGTTGTATCTGATGAGCGCGAACATGCAAAATATGTGGCAAATGCAGCGGGTGCTGATTTTAACAGCGTTGAATTTTCTGAAAATGATTTTTGGAATTTAACACCTGAGGTAGTCGCAAGAATGGATGACCCGACTGCAGATTATGCAATATTACCCACATATAAACTAGCTCATGCAGCTTCTAAATCGGGTCTCAAGGTTATTTTAAGCGGTGAGGGCGGGGATGAACTTTTTGCTGGATATGGCCGTTATAGAAGGCATATGAGACCAGCCTTACTTGGTGGTAGAAAAATGTGGTCGACGGGAATTTTTAGTAAACTTGATATCTTGCATGATCAAACTGAACGATGGAAGTTAAAATTTAATAAAGTTTGGGAAAAGGAAAATAAACCAGGGCGGACCAAATTACAGGTAGCTCAGGCGGTTGATTGTGCTGACTGGCTACCCAACGATTTATTGCTTAAGTTAGACAGGTGTTTAATGGCACACAGTGTTGAGGGACGCACACCGCTGCTGGATAGTCAAGTTGCCTCTATTGCAATGGGTCTCTCTGATAATTACAAGATTAAACGAGGGCTTGGAAAGTATATATTAAGGCAGTGGCTGGAACAAAGGTTGCCGGAGGCAATGCCTTTTAATAGAAAGAGGGGTTTTACGGTGCCTGTTTCGGAATGGATGGGAAATCATGGGTCTAGATTAGGAGAACTTGTAGCGTCCCAGTATTTCATAGAAGAAATTGCATCACCTATACAGGTTAAGAAATTATTTTCGTCACTAGAGGGTTCTGCGAATAAGAGAAATGGTAAAGCCGCGTGGGTTCTTTTATTTTACGCTTTATGGTGCCGCCATCATATTGAAGGTGTGGCCTCTGATGGAACGATTTTTGATGTTTTGAGCACTAAAAAAATCTGCTAAACTCAATGTTAATGCTGTTTAGGCATGAGGTCCATTTTTTTTAAAAGTTCTATAAATGTTGATAGTTTATCAGTTTTATAGCTATCAATGTCTAATTTTGAAAAATCGTAAAATCCTTTACCAGTATCCATTCCAAGGTTGCCTTCTAGCATCTTTTTTTCAATAATTTCTGGAGCTTCAAATCGTTTATCTAGGTTCTCGGATAAATAGGCACTTGCGTATTTTAGTATATCTAAGCCACCCCAATCTATAAACTCAAGGGGCCCCATAGTGGCATAACGAATTCCGAACCCAACTCGTACAGCTTTATCTATATCTTCCGGACTCGCAACGCCCTCTTCGATCATTCGTGCGGCTTCATTCATAATCAATGATTGAAATCGGGGAATTATATACCCGGGAGAAGCTTTGCATAAGACTGGTATTTTACCAATCGATTCGATGAGCTCAATAAAAGATTTTATAACCTCTTGGTTGGTTTTCTCGCCAGGGCTTACTTCAACTAAAGGTATTAAATAAGCAGGATTAAGGAAATGCGCATTTAAAAAATTTTGCGGATACTTGCTAGATTCTGCTAGTTGTGTAGATAACATCGTTGAGGTTGTTGACGCTAGAATACTTGTCTTAGATGCAAGCTTTGTAACCTTTTCTATAACACCCTCTTTTAGTGACTGTATTTCAGGCACCCCCTCAAAAATAAAATCAGCACAAGATAAAATAGTTTCGGCTGACTCTAAAGAGGCGGTTTGTATGCGGTTCGTTATAGATTTAATTTTATTAATATTTAGAACTTTTAATGATGATAGAAATGTAAGGTTATCCTCTATCTCTGAAAGTGCTCCATCTAATAATACACGAGAATCTATGGGACTACGCTTTTTCAAATCTAAAATTGTTACTTCATGGCCGGCATACGCAAACATTTGAGCTATTCCGCGTCCCATGCGCCCGGCGCCTAAAGCAACAATATTAGGAGTACTTTTCATTAAATAAATCCCTTTAGTAATCTCTCTTTGAAGCCTTGAAAATCTAGCTTCATGAGGCCTAAATTTTCGAGTGATCTGCCATTCTTGTATAAATCACTGCCTACTATAGCGGATCCAATTGATAATAAACCCTCTGAGATTGGCATTGGTTGTTTAATCCAACGACCTAATGAGCACAAAAAGGTCAAACCTTGAGCCGTATCTTCCATCATGTACCTATGTGTCTGCAAATCAATGTGTTCCCTCCAATCACCACTATCTGTAAGTTTCTCATGAGAGGAATTACCATACATCCATTCATCTTCGTCATCATTATAATGATTTTTTAGCGGAAAATGTGGAGCTTCGTAGCTTAAGGCTTGCCTTAATAAAACTCTCTCTAAATCTAACTGATCTGTCACACGCCGAATTGATGCTTGTGTGCCTTCGTTATGAATATCCCAAGTGTCAAAATGTTGAAGCGGCCCTGCATTCATTATTATCAAAGGGGGATGAATAATTGGGCCGGCATTCATTAGAGCACCATCAAGCAGATCAGTAATCATTTCAGCTGCAGGGAAAGCATTTTTAATTATATTAAAACCTATCTCGGCATCTTTAAAAGGGAATAAGCCGGTTGGAAGACGGGTTGCATAAACACTAATTCGGACGTGGTCGTCACCTTGCTTTCGCGCTAAATAAGGGAGTGTTCCAGTCTCGCCAAATATAATATTTGATTTGTTACCTATTTCTCGCGCTGCTTTCGCGAATAAATATCCACCGAATGTTCCTGGAGGAAGATATCCAACTTGACCGTCTTGCCAAAGTGGAGCTAATTGTTGTGCTAGAGAAATTTGTGTGTGGCAAGGAAGGGGCAAAACTACAAGTTTGGCACCTTTCATAACTTCAACGAGGTCGGATGAAATATTATTTATTTTAATACTTCTTGTTCCTTTATAATCTGTAAGTTTTATCAGATTGTTATGTTGAATTTTTTTTAGAGCCTCAGAGTTCCTTCTCCACAAACGTACATTATGGCCATTTTCAGTTAGACTTGCTGCTGCCGCATAACATCCGTGCCCACCTCCTATAACAGCAATTTCCATAAAATTTTTACCTCTTATAAATTTCTGTAATGTTTATATCGCAGAATTAGTATTATTGTTATTTTACTATAATATATGTTTATATAAAAAAATCGAGACTAACAAAAAATTGAGTACTTTATGATTGAGATTACTATTAAACGACCTGATGATTGGCATGTTCATTTGAGAGATGGTGCAATGATGAATGCTGTTCTGCCCTATACAGCGCGTCAGTTCCATCGAGCGATAATTATGCCGAATCTTAATAAACCAATAACAACACCAAGAATGGCTAATGAATATAAGAAGCGAATCTTGAATTCATTGGAGGTCCACGCGGAAAATTATGAATTTATGCCTTTAATGACATGTTATTTAACGGATGAGACTTCAGGAGCAATAATTTCTGAAGGATTCAAAGGAGGACATTTTTTTGCTGCAAAACTTTATCCAGCGAACGCAACCACAAATTCATCAATGGGTGTGACGGATATAAAGAAACTTTCATCGGTATTCAGTGTAATGGAACAGTTGGGGATGCCCTTATTGATCCATGGGGAAGTATCTGATAGCTCAATTGATATCTTTGACAGGGAATATGTTTTTATAAAAAAAATATTAATACCTTTAATCAAAGAGTTTCCAAAACTTAAGATTGTATTGGAGCATATAACGACGAAAGAAGCGGTAGAATTTGTAAGGTTAAACAGAAAGCAGGTTTCCGCAACTATTACTGCTCACCATTTAATAATTAATAGAACTAGTATTTTTGAGGGTGGTATTAATCCCCATAGATATTGTCTACCTATCCCAAAACGAGAAGTTCATAGATTGTCGTTACGAGAAGCTGCTACGTCTGGTGATCCCTGTTTCTTTTTAGGCACCGATACAGCACCCCATAGAATAAACGATAAGGAATCTAGCTGTGGTTGCGCGGGGATTTTTACAGCTGTAAATGCGTTAGAGCTCTATACTCAAGTATTCGAGGAGGAGAAAGCTCTGGCTAATTTTGAGAAATTTGCTTCGTTAAATGGCTCGGCCTTTTATGGGTTGAAGGCGAATGAAGATAAAGTAATCTTAATTAAGGAAAAGTGGCATGTCCCAGGTTTAATCCCAGTGTCTGATGGGAGTTCGATAATACCTTATAAAGCTGGCGAAACACTTGATTGGAAGATGAAACCCTAGAATGGCTAGGTTGTAAATGGGAGATAATTTAACTTTTGTATAGTGAACGGAATGTTCAATTATTTCAAGGTCGTAAACGTGTGCAGTTTTATTTGATTTAAGGCGATCGTTATTATTGGAAGACTTCTAGATAAGTTAGTGTTCATGATAAATATACATTGAAAGCGGTACCAAGAAATTATATACCTACTTAACAATAATTCTAAAATCTTTACAAGGAAGTGGAAAAATGAGTTTAATCCCAGATTGGATGGTAGAACCTATTAATAATGCGTTTCCAAAAAATGTTTGTCTTGTTGGTGTAACATTAGAAGATGGGTATGCACAAATTAGTCCTCGCGGCAGTATCATTGTCTATGATGAGAATACTCTAGCGTACTGGGATCGCGGAAGCGGAAGGCCGCATGAGGGTAAGACTACTGCTATTGTCGCTGATGGGACTAAAATGACTGTGTATTATCGTAATGTGGAATTTGGTAAAAATAATAATGGTAATGGTATGTTGCCAGGTGGTGGTATCGCCAGATTTTATGGTACGACTGAGGTTCATACAGAAGAAGGTGATATAAGAGAAAAAGTATGGAACACCATGCATCCAAAGGAGAGAGAAAATGACTCCGATAAGCTGGGATTTGCAGTTTTAATTCGTCTTGAGCGTGCTACACAGTTAAGCAACAAACCCCTTAGTTCTTTGCCAGGGCCTTCTTAGAATAACAAAAAGTTGGTTTCGCATAATGGTTTTATAAACTTATTGGGTCGCGTCTTCTTTTAACAGGATTTTATTGAATTATACTATACAATAGTAATTCTATGGTTTGTTATTGTGAAGATAACTAACCTATTTTAGGGGCACAACAATGTTACGCTTATTAATGTTATTAGGAATAATTGGGGTAATTAATGGATGTGCAAACCCAAAAATCGTTAGCAAGGAAACCTTAAATCAAGAACCGATGTATTGTTATCAAACGCTTGCAGCTGTTCAATGTTACAAAGATCCTCATCCCGTAGATTATGATAGGCTAGTTTACTCTCGCGGTGATGCTTCTAGTAAAGAGCCTAAATCTGCAAATTCTATTGGTGATTTTCTAAAGCCACCGACTAAAAAAAATGGCAGGTGGGTAAAGGATCCTGAGCCTTTACCCATGCCTCGTATTAGAGAAAAAGGTGTCTTAAAAACGGTAAATCCTGGTTAGATTTTTTATGTAAAAAATTTTTTACAATAAATTTTTGGCCAAAGTCTCTTCCGCTTTAGCAGCCTCTTGTTGACGGTGCCACATTTTTGCGTATCTACCCTTATTCGCTATTAATTTCAGGTGAGTGCCTCGCTCGACAATTGTGCCTTGCTCAAGAACGAGTATTTCATCAGCATCGATTACCGTGGATAACCGGTGTGCGATAACGAGAACTGTCCTGTTAGCAGAAATATTATTTATCGATTTCTGTATTTCTCTCTCGGTACCTGTATCTAAAGCAGATGTTGCCTCATCAAAAATTAATATTTTAGGATTTTTTAGAACTGTTCTTGCAATAGCTACTCTCTGTTTCTCGCCACCTGATAATTTAAGACCTCTTTCTCCAACTCGAGTATTGTAACCGTCTGGTGCATTATTTATGAACTCATGAATGGCTGATAGTCGCGCTGCTTCTTCTATTTCAGATGGGCTCGCATTTGGACGTCCATAAGAAATATTGTAATAGACTGTGTCATTAAATAAAACTGTGTCTTGCGGAACTATCCCAATTGCATTCCGTAACGAATTTTGCGCAATACCTCTAATATCTTGACCATCTATGGAAATAGAACCGTTTGTAACATCATAAAATCGGTATAAAAGACGCGAGATTGTTGACTTGCCTGAGCCAGAGGAGCCAACTATCGCAACTGTATTACCTGGCTTTATCGTGAATGATATATTGTTAATAATATTTCGTTTTTTGTTGTAATAAAATTCAACATTTTTAAAACTAATCTCCCCATGTTCTAATTTTAGATCAGGCGCGTTTGGAAGGTCATCTATTTCCGTTTCTTGTTCTAATAGCTTGAACATTTCATTCATATCGGTAAGAGATTGTTTGATCTCTCTATATACAAATCCAAGAAAATTAAGAGGAAGGAATAATTGTATCAGATAACTATTAATAAGAACAAAGTCACCAATACTTAAATTACCATCTCTTACACCGAAGCCTGCCATAATCATTAAAATAGTCATTCCAATAGAAATAACAGCGCCTTGCCCAATATTTAAATAGGATAGCGAGACTTTGCTTTTTATGGCTGATGATTCATATGATTTTAACGCTGCATCAAAACGGCTTGCTTCATGTTTTTCATTATTAAAATACTTTACAGTCTCGTAATTTAATAACGAGTCGATCGCTTTGGTATTTGCCTCCCCATCCATTCTGTTCATTTGTCGACGATATTTGAGACGCCATTCAGTAACTACAACCGTCCACGATATATATGTCCCAACTGTGATTAATGTGACAAATGCATACCAGAAATTAAACAGACCCCATAGTATTGCGCAAACCAAGAGAATCTCAAGCAGGGTCGGAATTACATTAAAAAGCATAAAATTTAAGAGAAAATCAATACCCTTTGTTCCTCGTTCGACCGAGCGCGATAGTCCCCCTGTTTGTCTGTCTAGGTGAAAGCGCATTGCAAGTTTGTGGAGATGTCGGAAAGTTTTGAGACCGGCTTGACGTATGGCCCGTTGGGCTACTTTTGCAAATAAAGCGTCTCGGAGTTCTCCGAAAGCGAGGGCTAGAGTTCTCGCAATGCCATAAGCTACTAAAATTGCGACAGGAACAACTATAATCGTTTCTGTCTTCATCGATATTTCATCTACTGCAAGCTTATAGAGTATCGGTGCATAGACGTTGATACCCTTAGCGAGAGCTAAAAGAAAAAGTGCGAAAATAACCCGCACTCTCATCTCCATAGCATTTTTTGGCCATAAATATGGCACAAGGGTTTTTAACGTTTTTATATCATCACGACTGTAATTGTTATCTTTAGTATCAGTTCCTAATGACCTCATTTACTGTCCAAAACTTATACTCAATCTATTACCAGTCATTAGCTAAATTTAACGTAGCAGCAGTTTTTAAAATTATTCAGTTCGATAAATTAAATGGTAGCCAAAAACTGTTTCTATAACGTCGCTCACAGCGCCTACTTCTAGTTCAAACGAAGCTTTATCGAACTCAGGTACCATTGCACCCCTTCCAAAGCTACCAAGATCTCCCCCTTTTTGAGCAGAAGGGCAATTAGATTTTTCACTGGCTGCTTGCGCAAAGGGTTTGCCATCTTCAATTTCTGACTTCAATGCAAGTATTTGGGTCATTGCATCTTCAGCTGATAATTCTGTATTTGCTTGGGGAGCATCGGCATGATTAATGAGAATATGTGAGGCACGTATTTGATCCGACATTATAATAATCCTTAAAATTTTACTAGTAAGATAACCTTTCTATCAGGTATCATGTTAACATTAATTAGGTCTTATATTATTGTAATAAAATAAACAACCATAACCCTGTATTAAAGTAATAAGTAGATTTCTAAAAAAGTTTATTCAAATATCCTAGTTGTTAATGAGTTAGGAAGTTTTAAATTCTTTTGATAAGGAAGTTTTAAAGAACCGGGGAATAATTAATGAAGATTGAACACTCACTTATTAATATTGATAGTCTAGCTAATTATAAAAATAATAAATCTAATTTTTTTACTCCAATTTCATTAAATCAAGGCAGTGAGACAATCGCATTTTATTCATTAGTCTCTGCAGGTAAAATACAAGAGGAAAGTACACTAGCGGACTTCGATACGTTCTCAATACTTTTAAAAGGATCAGGATTATTTGGTTTCGGAAATAAATTAGTTACAGCTAAATCTGGCGATTGTCGATTAATTCCAAAAAACAGAGAGAGTTTTTTTATAAATACATCTGATGATGAGGCTGTAATGGTGGGTTTTTTTCTTGGTCCGCAGGGGAAAGAGCAACCAAAAATGAGTTATACCGAATTAACTGAGGCGATTATTAAAACTCCAAGTAGTGAGACAGGGCTGATAGCCGATAAAGATGGAATTCTAGTTAATACGGCGGATAGTTCGCTCGAAAACATGATAAAAAGTGAAGGTTGGGAAATTAGTGATTTCAGATTGCCAATATCTAAAATACATGGCTCGACCTCAACTTTATTCCGAGCTCAATTTATGCCTGGATCCGTTCATAAGAAACATACACATCAAGAATGTGATGAAATTTACTATGTCATTAGTGGTTTTGGCCTAGCTGGTGCGGGAAAAGAACGTGTTGAGGTACGATCTGGAGATTTTCATTTTATTAGCAAAGGTACAGAACATTGGCTGCATAATTTAAGTAATACTGAGCCAATCGAGGTAGTGGGGATCTACTGTAAAGCGGGAAGTGTTGAAGAAACTGGTTACGTTTATAATGGAGAGGTAACCGCAAAAGACCTCAATGAGAGAACTAGCAGGAGTTGAGCGATGATATGCTTAAAATAGCTGTAATAGGTTTAGGGTGGTGGGGCTCTACCATAATAAAATGTTTACAGGAGAGCAAGATTGTAGAAATTTACGCAGCAGTTGATATTGATGAGAAGCGCGGTAATTTTATCTGTTCCAAATATAATTTAAGATATTTTAAAAATATTGAAGATGCATTAGGAGATATTAATGTTGATGCAGTAATAATCGCGACAGCTCATGGCTTGCATGAGGAGATGTTTATCTCTTCCCTTAAGGCAAATAAGCACATATTTTGTGAGAAGCCATTTGCCCTCAGTAGTAAAGCGGCTAAAAGAATGATTACTGGCGCTGAATCAAAAGGAATTATAATCGGAATTGGTCATGAGCGTCGTTATGAAGGGGCTCTTGAAGAACTAAAAAGAGTAGTAGATTCTGGCAAACTTGGTACATTATTACATTTAGAATTTAATGCTTCTTATAACATCATGGTTAACGCACCACCAACAGGATGGCGCAAAGACCCTCGTGAGGCACCAGCTGGCATGATGACCGCTCTTGGGGTGCATCAAACAGATTTTATGCAGACATTAGCGGGCCCAGTTAAAAGCCTAAATTCCCAACTTATTAAGCGTTCTGATGATTTTCCAAATGAAGATGTCCTAACAATCCAATTTAATTTTAAATCTGGTGTTTCTGGTTCTTTAACTTCACTAGCTACAACACCATTTTATCAGAGAATGACTGTTTTTGGAGATCGGGGATGGATTGAGAATAGAGAAATTTCAAATGTCGATGTGTCCGATCCAGCGAGGTTAATGTGGTGTGCAATCGATAATGAAATCCACACTCGAACATTTAAGATGACAAATACTGTAAGGGCTAACATTGACAGTTGGGCAAGTGCAGTTATGGGTAATGGTCCTTACCGTTTTTCTAACCAGGAAATACTGCACAATGTTGAAATTCTTGAGGCGATTGTAAGTTCTATTTCATCTGGAAAAGAAATAATAATAAAATAGGTTTTAACTAATAGTAATAAAAATTACCTGAAAATATTGAATAATCAATAGTCTTTCGTTATGAATAAAAAACTATATAAATTATAAAACATCCTAGAAGACCAAATAAACCGCTTAGTTGCTGGCGTATTTTTCTCAGATTTTTATTTAGATCAATATTTATGTAACGTGTTATGTAAATTAAAATACTAGTTATACCGCCGCCAAATATTAAAAATCCGCATACACCAAACGCGAACATTGCTTCCAAGAATTGATACATTTATTTAGTGTATAAATTAATAATAGATTTACAAGATGCTTTTGCCTTTCCAGTATTTGAAGCCAAATCAAATTATTTTATGAATTTATAAATTTCTTTTGGCTAAGATCAGACTTACAGTGCCTGATAAGGTCTATAATATACTTAATTAATTGCTGGTCACCTTTTTGATCTGATTACTAATCTAGCTCTTAATTTAATCTCGATATATCTTCTTGAGATAAAAAAATAATGACCAGCTATACTGAAAATTTATGAAGAAGTCTAAAAAAATTTTCTTTTAATTATTGGTTTTAAACATAAATGTTTATGTCATCAATGTTCAATGGTTAAATATATTTCAGACTCACTTTTATTGTTTGGCATATCTGATTGGTGGGGAAGGTAAGCGTCATCTGCATGTTTACAATATTTACTAAAATTTAATTCTTATTACTCCCACTCAATAGTACACATCGTATAGGTAATTGATTTTATTGTCTTTTATTTTCACTATGTAAGTACTTTGTAGGTTTGTTGTACTCTATTAACGCAGACTTAATAGTATGAGCAGTAGCAAACTAACTGAAACAGAGATGCTTGTGCGAATATTGTTGAAGTAATTCCATTTTCTCTCAAACTTCACACGCTCATCTGTTATTGCCGCATCATTTAACTCTTCGATTAAAACTTTTTGAATATGGTTATTTAAAGGTATGTGGATTGCTATTGTTATGCCGTGTACGCCGAACAAATAAACAACACTAAAGAGAAGTACTAACCAATTTTCTGATAGCCCAAAACCTATCACTGAAGTCAATATTGTGCTTATTAAGGAAACAATAGAACCTATCCAAGTAAACATAAATATTGGCTGATTATTTTGTATTACAGAATCTGTAACTTGAAACGCTCTTATAAACTCTTTGTCATTAAGTTTAGATAAGCCAGGCATTACAACAATTGCGTATGTAAAAATGAAGCCACTTACCAAACTACAAAGTGTGATGGAAAAGATTAATGAGATGTCCAATAAGTCCATTTGATGTTTTACCTTGTATTCAATTTTTAAATAACTGAAAAACCATAACTTATTGTTTTTATTATATTATTCCCACTCAATTGTTCCAGGTGGCTTAGATGTTGTGTCATACACGACACGATTTATTCCACGAACTTCATTTATAATGCGATTAGTAATATGTCCAAGTAAATCCATCTTGAAATGATAGAAATCAGCGGTCATGCCGTCTACAGAAGTTACAGCTCGCAAAGCGCAGACAAAATCATATGTCCTGGTGTCCCCCATGACACCAACTGTTTGAACAGGAAGTAGAACAGCAAAAGCTTGCCAAATTTCATCATATAGACCAGCTTTACAAATTTCCTCTAAATATATTTTGTCGGCTTTTTGTAAAGTATTTATTTTTTCTTTGGTGATTTCACCTGGAATTCGAATCGCAAGCCCAGGTCCTGGAAAAGGGTGGCGCTTAACAAACGACGCATGTAAATTAAGTTCTTTTCCAAGAAGGCGCACTTCATCTTTAAATAATTCCCTCAGAGGTTCAACCAACTCCATATCCATTCTTTCCGGTAAACCTCCTACATTATGATGAGATTTAATTGTAACACTCGGTCCACCCAGGAATGATACGCTCTCAATCACATCTGGGTATAAAGTTCCTTGGGCTAGGAATCTGGCCCCTCCTATTTTTTTTGCCTCTTCCTCGAATATATCGACAAACGTATTACCAATAATTTTTCTCTTTTCTTCAGGATCAATTATTCCAGTCAGTCTATCAATAAATATCTCTGAGGCATCATTATGCAATAACTTAATATTATAATGATCTCTGAATAGAGAAATGACTTCTTCAGCCTCACCTTCTCTCATCATACCTGTATCAACAAACACACAAGTTAATTGAGAACTAATTGCTTCATTCAATAAAACTGCTACAACAGAAGAGTCTACTCCCCCAGAAAGGCCACAAATAACCGAGCCGGAACCAACTTGTGATTTAATTTTTTCTATCTTAGAATCCTTAAAAGAGGACATATTCCAAGTGCCATTGCAGCCAGAAATTTTATGCGTGAAATTTTTAATTATCTGAGCACCTTCCGGTGTATGAACAACCTCTGGATGAAATTGGAGTCCATAGAATTTTCGATTATCATCAGCTATCGCTGCGTAAGGTGCATTTTTTGAGGAACCAACTACTTTGAAAGCTTCCGGTAACTTGGTTACTCGATCCCCATGGCTCATCCAAACTTGTTTCTTTTCGCCCAACGCAAAAATACCGTTAAAAAGATCGCAGTTATCAGAAATATTTAGTTCAGCTCGCCCAAACTCTTTTTCTTCGGAGTTAGTAACATTGCCGCCCAGTTGTTCGACCATAGTTTGTTGTCCATAACATATACCTAATATAGGTATGCCCATTGAAAAAATTTCATCAGGGGCCCGGGGAGTACTTTGATTAGTTACTGAAGCTGGCCCACCCGATAAAATTATACCTTTAGGGCTGAAGGAGTATATCTCATCGCTATTTACAGTGTTAAATGGTTTAATTTCAGAATACACACCACTTTCTCTAACTCGACGCGCAATTAGTTGTGTTACTTGGGAGCCAAAATCTATAATTAGTATTTTATCGGGCATGAATTTTTCCAAAATATTATTTTATTTAAAAAATTAATGAGGTATCACTATAAGGATATTCTTTTTACTTGATCAACTCTATTTAATTAGTTGATCCAGCTTTACGTGATTTTATGAAAGTTGATAAATCGCTCCAACCATAAGCAATTTCGTTTAGTATGAGGCCCCATGTTTTTCCTTGCCTTTCACCCATACGTTTACCGCTCATAGCTTCGTAAAAAAAACGGGATGGATTGTCGCGTAATGTCCAGATTATAACACTTCGATAACTTTGGGTGAGCAATATATCAAAAAGATAAAATAATAAATCCTTCCCATATCCGTGGCCCTGGTGGTCAGGGTGCACATAAAGTGTGTATACCTCACCATCAAAATTAGTTTTTCGGTCTCGGTTAAAACCACAACTACTAATTCCAATAATATTTTTATCATCCTTTTCAAGAACTAATATCTTTTCGTCAGTTGGCCCTCTTGAATGTTTAATCGCTCGCACCCATATTGCGATCTGGCGCTCTATCGACATCTCAAGTAAAACTTTATCTGGTAATATACCGGGATAGGTTGAACGCCAGGTGTCTATGTATACCTTGGCGATTTCATGAGCATCTTCAACGCATGCTGAACGAATATTAATTATTACATTTCTCCAATACTGCACAAAAAAATCCATCCGTATTATGCCTTTTTGGTGTTAAAGAAAGGTAACTAGATGATTTTACTGTATTTTGAGGAAAGTCAGTTTCAAAAACTTTGGTCCATATTGATTGGATTGGTAAAACTTTAAAATTATGGCGTTCTTCAATAAACCAGTTTATTTGCTCTTCATTTTCACTAGGTAATAATGAGCAGGTGGAATAAATTAAACGTCCACCATTAGCCAATAGATCACTCGCTTGAAGGAGAATTTTTTTTTGTACATTTATGTAATTATTCAATTGTTCTTTCGTTAATTGCCATTTTTGCATAGGCGCTCTTCGCCATGACCCAGATCCAGAGCATGGTACGTCAACTAAAACACGTTCTGCTGAGCCTTTGTGAGTATTATAAAAATTATCATTTTCATTTGTAATATGATGAATGGTTACATTTGAGACTCCTGCCCTTTTTATTCGAGGTTTTATATTTTTTAAGCGTTTGAAGTCTGTGTCACAGGCGATTAAAGGACCGCCATCTCTCATTATTGCGGCAAGAGCAAGGGTCTTGCCGCCTCCACCAGCGCATAAATCAATTGTTTTAATATTCGCTTTGGTGTCAACTAAAGCAGAAATTAACTGTGAGCCTTCATCTTGGATTTCTATAAAACCCGCTTTGAAAGCTGTTGTCGACTGAAGATTAGCTCGCTCTAGCACTCTGAGGCCTATAGGAGATAAATTTGTTGGATTTGTATAAATTTTATCTTTTTTTAAAACTTCAATTGCTTTGGTACAGTCGCATTTTAGAGTATTTACCCTTAAATCGATATACGCTGGCGCGTTTAAACCGGACATCTCATATTTAAAGTTCTCTCCCCATTGGTTTAATAATATTTCAGTCAGCCACTCAGGAGTTTCCACCTCAATATGTAATGGATAGTTTTCATTTATAAATGTTTTCGAATTTAGAACTTTGATTAATTTCTGTTCATCTTTAGTCAGTTTACTTGGAGAGTATGCAGTTCCACTAAAACACGAGTTTATTTCTGGGATTGAGGCTTGTTCTATTAACAGTAAACTTGCAAGTACTCGGCTTCTGGGGTTGGGGGCTTTCCCAATCAACCAATCTAATCGGGATTTTGATCTGATTACCTTAAAAATTAAATTGATAATTGCTTTACGATCTTTAGAGCCAATATAACGCCTACCTCGAACATAGGAAGATATTATGTCTTCAGTAGGGGCGTTATTCCTCTCTATCTTATCTAGAACTTCAATTGCAGAGGCGATACGGGCACCTGGCGTCATTGCGGTTTAACCATCGATACGATAGTTTGGGGCTTCACGAGTAATTGTTACGTCATGAACATGGCTTTCTCTGAGGCCGGCCGCAGTTATCCGTCGCACTTTGCAATTTTTTTGCATCATTTTGATGGTTTTATTACCTGTATAACCCATTGACGAGCGTAATCCTCCTACCAGTTGATGAATAACATTCATAACCGAGCCTTTAAATGGTACCCGACCCTCGACCCCCTCTGGCACAAATTTATGTGTTTCCGATAGTTCATCCTGAAAATAACGGTCTGCCGATCCTCTTGCCATCGCACCAAGGGACCCCATGCCGCGATACGCCTTGTATGATCTACCTTGAAAAAGGAAAACTTCACCCGGGCTCTCCTCGGTTCCTGCAAAAAGTGATCCGACCATTACGCAATTGGCACCTGCTGCTATTGCTTTGGCTATATCACCGGAATATTTAATTCCACCATCTGCAATAATTGGTATTCCAGCCTTCTGGCAAACACTAGCAGCCTCTAAAATTGCGGTAAACTGGGGCATCCCAACTCCCGCTATCATTCTCGTTGTACAAATTGTACCCGGCCCAATGCCTACTTTCACGCAATCTGCCCCAGAATCAATAAGAGCTCTGGCTCCATCGGCGGTTGCTATGTTTCCAGCTAAGACTTGGGTCTGATTATTAATATTTTTTATTTTTCTGACAGAGTCGAGAACGCTCTTTGAGTGTCCATGTGCTGTATCGACTACAATAAGATCAACGTCAGCATCAATTAAAGCTTCAGCCCTTTCAAAGCCTGCGGCACCTACACCTGTCGCGGCTGCAATCCTAAGTCGTCCCTTTTGATCTTTACAAGCTTCTGGATAAGCTTGTGCCTTTTCCATATCTTTAACTGTTATGAGGCCAACACATGAAAAACTATTGTCCACAACTACAAGTTTCTCGATTCGATGTTCGTGTATTAAACGTTTAGCATCTCCCAGCGCAATATTTTCTTTGACTGTAATGATAGGCCGCTCTTTCGTATGTGGTGTCATTAACTCCTTAATTTTTTGATTTGGATCTGTTGCGAATCTAACATCTCGATTTGTTAGAATACCTAAGAGTTTTCCACTACCTTCTTCAACAACTGGAAAGCCAGAAAATCCACTACTGCTCATCAAACTTCTTGCATCCGCTAGACTAGATTCTGGCTTGATTGTAACGGGGTTAACAACCATACCTGACTCGAATTTTTTAACTTTTTTTACTTCAGAGGCCTGATCAATAGCATCAAGATTTTTATGGATTACACCCATTCCTCCAGCCTGAGCCATGGCTATGCCAAGTTTATGCTCTGTTACTGTATCCATAGCTGCTGACAGGAGAGGAACCCCTAATTTAATTGAATTCGTGAGGTTTGTTGTTGTATCAGCCTGTACTGGTAGAATATCAGATGCAGCAGGTTCTAAGAGAATATCGTCGAAAGTTAGACCATCTAAAATTTCCATAAGGTAAAATCATCCATCTTTGCTCTAATTCAATTTGTATAATATTTTGATAGTTTGTAAAGCCAAGTTAGTTATTTCTAAAACGATAAATACCACTTTTAAATATTAATATAAAATTTTATTATGGCCGATAATTTTTAGCTATGACATATAACTCTGCTGACTCTTTCCGGCTTGAAGGTGGCTTTGCATGTTTAACTTCACCAAAAAGTTTTTTCATCTCACTTAAAAGTGTTTCCTCAGTTCCACCTTGAAATACCTTTGACACAAAACACCCGCCAGGTTTTAATATTTTAATAGTAAAGTCAAATGCTGCTTCAACTAGATTAATGGTTCTAATATGATCAGTATTTGTATGGCCAGTAATTTTTGGTGCCATATCGCTTAAAACTGCGTTAACTTTGCCGTTGAATTCTTGAGATATTATATTTGGTGCTTCGTCACTAGTAAAATCTAACTTTAGAACTTTTGCACCTGGTATGGGTGCCATTTCTATTAAATCGATTGCTAAAATTCTAGATTTTGATTGAGGCTTATTTGATCGTAATTTTTTTATTAAAACTTGTGTCCATCCCCCTGGTGCAGCCCCAAGTTCGATGACATTCATATTAGGACTCAAAAATTTGAACTTATCGTCGAGTTCTTCAAGTTTGAATGCTGCTCTAGAGCGCAATCCAGCTTTTCTTGCTGCTGCGACATAAGGATCATTTAGTTGGCGTTGAAGCCATTTGGTAGAGGAAATTTTCCTACCGCGTGCGGTCTTTACTTTAACGCTAAGCTCCCGTCCGAAAGTTTTGTTTGATCTCGTTTTTTTCATTTTTTCCCTTTATAGAGCGTCATAAGTCTAGACTAAATAAACAAATATTCTAAGAGACTAGTTATTAATGGCGGGGTTACCCGTTACCTTGATGCCATTTTTAGACATTAACTCGAGTATCATTCCCTCTCTTAAACCGCGGTCTGCTACACGTAAGCGACCAACTGGCCATTTTGAGCAAATTGCTTCTAGAATATCACAACCAGGTATCACCAGTTCAGCTCGTTCCTTGCCGATACATGGCATGGCGCATCTTTCATTGTAACTTGCTCGATTTAATTTGCTTGTTGAGCTGTTTATTTGATCAAATGTCAATTTCACGCCATCTATTGCGCCTCTTCTATAGCTGTGTAAGTCTAAATTTATAGCCGCCAAAGTTGTTACAGTTCCGGAAGTCCCTAACATCTGAACCTCTTTATTATTTAAGTTTTCCCTTATTTTATTCTGTTTACAAAAAGGGGTTAATTGGTTGTCAATTTTCTCCATTATTTTTTTATATGAAGATTTATTGGGGCCGCTATCCCTATAAATCTCCGACAAGTTAACAACGCCAAAAGGTAATGAGAGATAGTCAATGATGGAATAATTTCCCTTATTATTTTTAACCCAGATAATTTCCGTACTTCCACCTCCGATATCAATAATTATTCCAAATTTCTTTCGTTCATCTAAAAGGTTCTGACACCCTAAAACAGCAAGCCGAGCCTCCTCTTGGCTGTTAATGGTCTCAAAAATGAGGCCGGTTTTTTCTTGGACTCTGGTAAAAAATTCCTTGCAATTTGATGATTTTCGACATGCCTCTGTTGCAACGTTTCGAGAGCTAATGATCTTAAAATCACGCATTTTCTGTGTACACATCGATAGCGCTGAAATCGTTCTATCCATTGCTTGTTTAGACAAGAAATTCTGTCGTTCTAACCCTTCGCCTAGCCGTACTATTTTTGATAATGAGCTTACAACTGTAAATCCACATGCTTTTGGTTTAGCGATTAATAATCTGCAATTGTTTGTCCCGAGATCAATAGCGCTATAATACTCGGATATTTCCAAAGATTGGGCTGTTAATTTGATTTCATTTTTATGTGTCATATATTGTCTTTTACGGAATATTTTTACATTTATCTTTATGGTTTGTATGATAATTGTTCAAACTAGGTTTTTTTCTGAGTATAGTATTTCTCCGGTAGCTTTACAATTAAACTATGAAACCCAAACTTATTTTGTGTGCATAAAATATTATTATTGTTATTCTTAATTTTCTTTATTTGGGCCATAAAATGAAATAAACTAATATAGGTAAAATATTACAGGAGCTGTCTTTACAAGCATGGTTACATTCAATTTAAACGTGAACGGAACATCACATAAAATCGAAGAGGAATCAGATACACCATTGATTTTTGTTCTTCGTAATCATTTGAAACTTAAAGGCCCTAAATTAGGATGTGGGCAGGAACAATGTGGTGCATGTGTGGTCTTGGTAAATGGAGAAGCTGAAAACTCTTGTGTTCGTGCTGCTTCTGAATTTGAAGGTGATGAAATAATAACTGTTGAGGGTTTATCTGAGAATGGGAAATTGAGCTTGGTTCAGCGAGCCTTCCAACATGAGGGGGCAGCTCAATGTGGTTACTGTACCTCTGGAATTATTGTTGCAACGACAGCACTCTTTCGTGAGAATCCAAAGCCAAGTGATGAAGAAATTAAAGAGGCTTTATATGATCATTTATGCAGATGTGGTTCACATAATAGCGTCCTTAAAGCTATCAAGTTTCTCAGAGATGGAGTGCATTAAATGGCGATAAGTGCGAGTATAACTTCTCACCCAGACGTGGATCAATGGATTGAATTTTCACCTGAAGGTCGCGTGACCGTGCATACCGGTAAGGTTGACATAGGGCAGAGGATTTCAACAGCTTTGGCCATTATTGTTGCAGAAGAACTTGATGTAAATTATGATCTTATTGATATTAAAAGGACTGAAACCGGCATTGATCCAGATGAAGGTTTTACCTCTGGTAGTATGTCGATGCAACATTCAGGCTCTGCATTAAGATTAGCAAGTGCTACAGCACGTCATTTTTTACTGGAGAGAGCTGCTATAAAATTGGATGTTAATATTGATAGTTTGGAAGTAGATAATGCTTTAATCCAATCGAGAGATAGTAATGCGACGGTTACTTTTTGGGAACTTATGAATGGAAATAAATTTGGAATAAAGATTAACGAAGAGATTGAAGTTAAAAATTTCGAAAACCATAATTTGGTTGGGTCAAGCGTCATAGCAAAGAATATGGCAGATATTTTGACCGGTAAAATCCGATATCTTCACGATTTAGAGTTACCTGGAATGCTTCACGCGCGTTTAGTCCGACCTCCTCACTATCACGCCACACTGAAGGGTCTGGACGAAAAATTAACAAAAAAATTAGAAAAAAGTAATATAAAAGTAGTAAAAAATGGTAGTTTCCTTGCCGTAGTTTCATCAAGAGAATATTCTGCAATTAAGGCTGCTCGTCGGATCGCAACGAGTGTTGAATGGGATTTGGGTGATGGAATATCTTCTAAAGATCTTTTCGAGGCGCTCTCTTCAAATGAGAGAATTAGTTTACCCATCGCTGCAGGCGGTGCGCCGGAAGATGCTCCTGTAAACCCAATCAGTGAGCCACCGACTGAAGCTGTAATTACTGTGTCAGCAAGGTTCGAAAAACCTTATGTTATGCATGGTTCGATTGGACCATCAGCTGGTTGTGCTATTTATGATGGAAAGAAATTGACTATATGGAGCCATAATCAGGGTGTTTATCCACTCAGAAATGCCGTCGCTGAAGCCCTAAACATGAGTACGGAAGATATTCATGTTATTTTTGAATATGGTTCAGGTTGTTATGGTCATAATGGCGCCGATGATGCAGCTTTTGACGCGGCTTTGATCGCAATTGAAATACCAAACACCCCAATTCTCTTAAAATGGACGCGCGATGATGAGCACGCGTGGGAACCATATGGTACCGCAATGTCCTGTGAGCTAAGAGGAAGCCTGGATAATGAAGGCAACATTATTGATTGGTCCCATGAGAGTTTTGGTGATACTCATATGGGGCGTCCGGCGAGTGGAAGAGCAGGTTCGCCGGCTGAAAAATTAGTTTCTACTCACTTAAAAGAAAATCCACTAGACTGGCCGGTTATGCCGCCGACGATGGGCGCACATGTGGGCATCCATAGAAATTTAGAGCCATTATACCAATTCCCAAAAACTCGGTTGGTTAAACATTTAGTTCGCGACCTACCATTACGCGTTTCAGCGCTTCGAACTTTAGGTGCTTTTGCTAACGTATCAGCGCTTGAGTCATTTATTGATGAATTAGCAGAAGCTGGTGGTCTTTCATCGATTGAACTTCGTCTAAAATACCTAGCAGATGAACGTGCGAAGACGGTTATTAAGGAGCTTGATAAACAGATGAAAAGAGATAATGCTGGTATGGCCGAGAGCGTCGGTTCAGGTATTGCATTCGCCCAATATAAAAACTCTGCAGCGTATTGTGCTGTTGGTATTGAATTAGAGGTGGACGAAACAGCCAATGTCTTATTGCATAGGGCTTGGATAGTTGCAGATGCCGGAGAAGTCGTTGACCCTAATGGTCTTATTGCGCAGTTAGAGGGCGGTCTAATTCAAGCTGCAAGTTGGTCATTGCTTGAGAGAGTTAGTTATGACGGTGGTGGAATTACCAGCAGAGATTGGGAGAGTTACCCAATCTTGAGATTTGATAATATTCCGACTATTGAGACCACTTTAATAGAACAGAAAGGGAAGCCTTTTTTGGGGGCTGGTGAAGCTAGTTCCGGACCTACTGGTGGTGCTATTATTAATGCTATTTATGAAGCTATTGGTTTACGCTTACGAAAAATGCCATTTGATGCTGATGCTATTCGCCTAGCTGCAATGAATTAGTTTTATAGAAGAAAATGCCAGAGAAAATATTGAGAGATTTTTTTGGCTTTGAGAAGTTCCGCTCTGGTCAGTTAGACATAATTCAATCGTTGTTAAATAATAATAATACGTTGGCAGTAATGCCTACGGGATCTGGAAAGTCTTTGTGTTTTCAAGTCCCCGCCATAAAAAAAGGCGGCATAACAATTGTTATTTCGCCATTAGTCGCTTTGATGGAAAATCAAGTAACAAACCTACGCCTATTTGGACTAGATGCCTTTACCATAAACTCCTCTCGAGACCGAGCAACTAATATTGAAACTTGGAAATCCATCATAAGAAGTCAGAATTGTCTTGTTTACATGTCGCCTGAGCGATTGATGACTGATCGAATGATTGGGGCCTTGAGTAACTTATCAATAAGTTTAATAGTGATAGATGAAGCTCATTGTTTATCGCGCTGGGGTCCATCATTTCGAACTGATTATGAGGAACTTTTTAAACTAAAAGATATTTTTACCAATACACCAATAGCGGCCCTTACAGCAACTGCAGATAAAAATACTCAGGAAGATATTATCCAGAGATTATTTGGTGGTCGAGGTAATATATTTGTATCTGGATTTGATAGACCTAATATACATTTGCAAGTCGCCAATAAAGTAGATGTTAAACGCCAATTATTAGAAATTGTGAGAGCAAACAAAAATTGCAGTGGTATTGTGTATTGTCTGTCTCGAGCTAAAACTGACAGAATTACGACTTTTCTGAGTGAGAACAATGTACTGGCACTATCTTACCACGCGGGCATGTCCGCTGAGAGTCGGGCTAAAAACCAGACAGCATTTATGGAAGATACAGATGGCATTGTTATGGTTGCCACTATCGCTTTTGGTATGGGTATTGATAAACCTGATGTTAGATTTGTTTGTCACACGGATCTTCCAGGTAACATTGAATCATATTACCAGGAAATTGGTCGAGCTGGTCGAGATGGTAAACCCGCCCTTGCTGCAATGATTTATGGATTTGATGATTTACGCCAACGTCGTCTGTTTATTCAGCAAGATGCAGGGGCTGATGATCACATACGTCGAGAGCATAAACGCTTAGATGCATTGATATCTTATTGTGAGTCGTCTGAATGCAGGCGACATTCTTTGCTATCTTATTTTAACCAAAGCCAGATTTTTGATGAGGGTTGTGGTAATTGTGATGTTTGTATAAATCCTCCAGTAAAGGAAAATGGTAATTCTATAGGCAAAAAAGTTCTATCCGCAGTACTTGAAACGGGAGAGATGTTTGGTCAAATGCACATTATAGATATTTTGAGGGGAGCTAAAACACAAAAAATTCAAACTTTTGGACATAATCAAATTGAAAGTTATGGTAATGAGTCCAATCTTTCCAAGGTATTCATTCGATCAATTATTCAGCAACTGGTAGCATCAAGATTCTTAAATATCGATATTAATGGTCATGGTGGTCTTCACCTTACAGATCGAGGTCGTGCACTTTTAAATAATGAGTTAGATTTTAATTACCGCAATGACTCTTTTAAAAAACAGGACAAGTTAGTAAAAAAACAATATAGAGAGAAGGGTCAACCGACCTTTACTGAGCGTCAATTTCTTTTACTCGGAATTTTAAAAGAAAAGAGGAAAGAATTAGCAAAGACGCGAAGAGTGCCACCTTATATGGTTTTTTCCGACAGATCACTAGAAAATATGGTATTAGTTGAACCTATGGATAAGGCTAGTTTTGCTAATGTACACGGCGTGGGTGTTGCAAAGTTAAAAGATTTTGCAGAGGATTTCTTGACCGTAATTAAAGGTTTCATAGAAAAATAGTTCTGATTTATATGGTGATAGGATGCGTTTAAATTTAGGTTGTGGTAAAAATAAACTCAAAGATTATATTAATGTCGATAAAGAGAAGTTTTGTCAGCCTGATAAAGTATTAGATCTCGAGGATATACCTTGGGAGTTTGAAGATAATTGTGCCGACGAGATTTTATTAAATCATGTTTTGGAGCATTTAGGTGAGAGTAGAGAGGTTTATTTAGCGATCATCTCAGAGTTATATCGAATTTCCAAGCCAGGTGCTAAAATAAAAATAAGAGTTCCTCATCCCAGACACGATGATTTCGTAACTGACCCGACGCACGTTCGTCCAATTTTACCAAGTCAATTTTACATGTTCTCGAAAAAACAAAACAAGGAATGGGAAGAACAGGGGTTTGCCAATACACCGTTAGCCCATTATTTAGATGTTGATTTTAACGTTACTGAAATTAATTGGGTTCCCGATGATAAATGGTTAAAAAGGTTAAAGGATGGAGCAATTACATCGACTGAGCTCGCTGAGAAATCTGAACATGAATATAATATTATAAAAGAAATTGAAATTATATTAAAAGTGATCAAGCCTGTTCAATTGGAGTCATTATAATAAATTTTGTTTCTATTATTGTGCGCAATGCGCACTTAGAAAATAAAAACTAATATTTTAATTTATTAAATGGTCAGATAGAGTCAGAGTATAGCAGTAAAATGACGTTTATGAAAAATATCTGTAAAATATCGCCTTTTTCGGTTTAACAAATAAAAATATCCTATTAGTTGGCTTTCACCAGGCGTAATTCTTTTAATCAATTTCTTGAGGTGTTGTTATTTAAGGGTTTTTTAGACACTATTGTAAACGAGACTAGAGTAAATCGATAAAAAACGGGGGTGGATAACATATGATTTTTTTTTCGCGCAAGAATCGACCTTTTGAGTTGGGTCCGTACCCACTAGAAAGATTGAAACATGATGCAAAAATTTTAGTTGCTGAAAAAAATCGTTCACAACTCTCCGCGCTTGGTAATAAAACAAAATATGTAGAAAATTCACTTTCATCTGCGTTGAATAAGTATCATTCAATGTTCAGAGATTTAAATATAATCGAACCACTCCCAGGTAAAGCGCCTGTTCCAGATGATTTAGCTCGCCGTTCAAAAGATATTAAGGGCGCAGCTTATTTTTTAGATGCTGCGCAAGTTGGTATATGTCAGATGATGGACAATGCATGGTATAAAGATAAAAAATTACCAGACCATCATTATGCAATAGCGATTATTGTCCGTCCAGGTCGCACCCCTGAGAAAGATAATATTGCTCATGATTGGGTAAATGGTAATGAGATACTGGCGGCGAATCTCAGAGCTTTTGAGATTGCGATAGCCGTCTCTCAACATATTCAAGGGATGGGGTTTATCGCAAAAGCTCATGATGAAGAAGTCAGTGATGTTGATATAGACAGAATTACGATTATGGCAGGATTAACAGTAAGAAAGAATGATAAAATCGTTAATCCTTATTTAGATACGCACTATGGTGTGGCGGTTGTTACAACAGAATATCCTCTGTCGTGTGATGTGCCACTAGCTTCGACCTCCAGCAACGGCAGGGGCATAGGTTATTGGCTAGGGTTAGGTAGTTCGCTCCCTGGGATAGAGTGGGGGCGGAGGGAAAAACGTCCTACCCATCTGAGTGCTTATCCGATGGAGACAGTAAAGCGGGTTGATCGGCCAACAACGTTAATAATTGATGATGAAGTTCCACAAGTTCCAAAACGAGCAGAGTTTTTTGCGAGGTCGGAATTTGGTGATCTTGGTGAAAAGTCCAGAGTGGAGAGAGGGCGTTTTTCTTTTAAACACCCATTTGCTCGGTCAATGGTAAGTTTGATAAAAAGGATGGTGCCCGAGCAGGATGGGGTAGTAACTGAGGTCAAAGATACCCCGTATAAAAATTTGTTTGAAAATTCTAAAGGTATTAAATCGTTATCGTATCTTTTGGGGTCAGAATTAACCGGTATTTGTGAAATCCCAAGGTACGCGTGGTATTCAAATCGCAAAGACGGTTCTTCAATCCCGTATAATCACAAATATGCTGTTGTGATGTTAATTGATCAAGGCTACGAAACTATGGAAGGCGCGTCGGGTGATGATTTCATTTCTGGGGCGCAATCGATGAGAGCATATATGCGAGGAGCAGAGATTGCGGGAATTATGGGCGATCACCTTAGGGCAAATGGGTTTTCATCTCGTTCTCAAACCAATGCGGATTCCGATGTAATTCATACGTCTCTAGTTTTGTGGTCGGGACTAGGGGAACTCTCAAGAATTGGTGAGGTAGCTCTTAATCCATTTATTGGCCCAAGGCTTAAAACAGTTGTTTTGACCACTGATATGCCTCTTGAAATAGATAAACCAATAGATTTTGGCCTTCAGAATTTCTGTTCGAATTGTTATAAATGTGCGAGAGAATGTCCATGTGACGCTATTTCATGGGGTAATAAGGTAATGTTTAATGGTTATGAGATGTGGAAACCCGATGTTGAGCGTTGTACGCGATACCGTTTAACCAACCCAAAAGGTTTGGCATGCGGGAGATGTATGAAAACCTGTCCCTTGAATAAAGTCGTTACCTGGGAGGGACCGCTTATGACGAGGATTGCTTCCTGGTTTGGCGTGAATGTTCGTTTTATGAAACCTGTCTTAGTTCCGATAGCAGTTTGGCTTGATGATTGGCTTGGCCATGGAATCCGGAATCCATTAAAAAAATGGTGGCTAGATATGGAAATTGTGGATGGAGAAGTTGTGGAGCCAAGAAAAGGAGTAAATGAAAGAGACCTAAATTTATCTCACAAAATCAATCCAGAAGAGCAAAAAATGGCTTATTATCATGCCAGTAGTATGCCGCCGCCAAATGCGACTGAGCCTGTAAGTGTAGACCGCAAAGCAGCATTGAAAGCTAAAGAATTACTTGAAACACCTGAGGATGCTCTCAACCGTGTTGCGAATGGTGGCGGAAAACCAGAACATTATATACCTACACCGGCAATTAATAAAAAACTTGATACTAAGAAAGCTGAGAAAGTTGGAATTTGGGATCAAAAATAGATGATATTAAATTCGATTATTTGAAATGCAATGATGAGAAAGATAAATATTTGAGTATACGAAAATATTTATCTACTTGGCGCTTGTTATTTTTTAAATAATCATATTTAAACATTGAATAATTAAAAACAACATTATGAGGCAGTCATGTTCTTCAAATGCTCCCACCGCGCACCTTCGGATACTCAATCCCCCGGCCCAATAATTTCGAATGGAGTGAAATCAAAAGTTATAGATATACATTGCCATCGAGAGTGCTCAAAAGCCGCTGATATGATGAACGCTGAAGCTGAGAGAGTTGGTTTTGCAGCTTTGGCTTTTGGGAGTGATCTAACGAAAGAAGTAAACAAACAACAGCTAATAGATATCAAACCTAAAATGCATTCGATTGACGAGAGAATAGCGGATATGGATAAAATGGGTGTTGATATTCAAGTTGTTTCAATATCACCCTATCAATATTACTATTGGGCTGAGCCAGATGTTGGCCGTGATGTGTCACGAATGATTAATGATGATTTAGCAGAAGCAATATCTGTAGAGCCTGATCGCCTTTTAGGACTCGGAACTGTGCCTTTGCAAGACACTGATATGGCTATTAAAGAGTTGGATTATTGTATTAATAAATTAGGATTTAAGGGTATTGAAATTAATACTCAGATATCTGGTGAAGAAATTTCTGCCCCAAGATTAGAACCGTTTTGGGCTAAGGTAGAAGAGATGGATATAGTTGTATTCATTCATACAGCAGGATTTAGTCACCCTGATAGGCTTAAAGATCATTATTTCATTAATCTGATTGGGCATCCTATAGAGGCGACATTAGCAATTTCCCGGCTTATATTCGATGGTGTATTAGAGGCGCACCCTGGATTAAAAATTATTGTTTCTCATGGAGGCGGATATCTTCCATCCTATTCAGGACGAATGGATCATGCATATAGAGCTAGGAAAGATGTTCGAGATGGGTTACCTCATTTGCCGAGCGAATACCTCAAGAAAATGTATTTCGATACCATGGTATTTGAACCCGACCAAATTGAATACCTGATTAGTAAATATGGTAAAGATCATATTTTATTGGGTACCGATTATCCTTATGATATGGGAGAAGAAGATCCAGTCGGTTTGGTAAAAAGAGTACAGGGTTTGACCCCACACGATTGCGCGTCAATTTGTGGTGGTAATGCGGCAAAACTTCTAAAAATAAACTCTTAATCTCTAATTTAGTTTCAGAAGAACAGTCATTATACTCTACTCGTCGTTCTCTTTATTGTTGTTACGAGTAATTACTTTTGCTGCATGCTCTCGATAAGATCTCCAACTAAAGGGAAACGAAACTATATAAATAATAATTATAATGGTTAGTGTTAGCCAAGGTGCTGTGACAGTTAGTGCCGCTACCAGACCAACTGATAGCATAGTTGGAAGAATAAATCGGTGTTGTATTCTCAAGGTTTTAAAAGAATAAGTCGGCAACTGGCTTACTAAAAGTGCTGAAGTTATTAGTATTATTAATGCAACAAAAGGCGGTTCACGTACATATTCGAGATCTGTTTGAAATGAAATTATCATAGGAAATAATACCAAACCTGCACCCGCTGGGGCGGGTACGCCAGAAAAAAATAGCTTTGTCCAACTAGGTGATTCTGGAGAATCGATATTGGTATTGAACCTAGCTAGACGGAGAGCACAGCAAACACAAAATAAAAGTATCAATATCCAACCAACAGGACCAGACTCTTTCATTGTCCAAATATATAGTAAAAAGGCTGGTGAAACACCAAAACATATAAAATCTGATAAGCTATCGAGCTCAGCTCCAAATTTACTTGTTCCCCTTAATGCCCGTGCAATACGCCCATCAAGAGAATCTAACACAGAGGCAATAACTAGGCATATCACTGCAGTATCCCATTTTTCCTCAAGCCCAAACTTTATTGAGGTCATGCCAGCACAAAGAGCTAACATAGTTAAAATATTTGGTATAAGCTTATTAAACGATAGACCCTTAAGCCGTTTTCTGGGTGTGTTAAACATTATCGCATCTTTCCATCTCGGGATTTTTCCCGTGATTTAAGGTCTGCAATTATGGTCTCTCCTGCAATTGTTGATTGGCCAACAGTTACAAAGATTGGGACTTTCTTGGGGATATATAAATCAACACGACTACCGAACCTGATTAAACCAAATCGCTCACCAGTTAAGACTTGTTGCTCTTCACTTAATTCACATTTTATACGTCTCGCTATAAGCCCAGCTATCTGAACCATAACCAAACTGCGCGATTTGCCAAATTCTATTCGGACACTTTGACGTTCATTTAATAAGCTAGCTTTATCAAGTGAAGCGTTAAAGAACTTACCCGGATGATACACTAATTTCTTTATAGTTCCCGCGAGGGGAATCCGATTAACGTGCACATTGAAAACATTCATAAAAATTGCTACTTTTATATATGTCTCGGTACCCATTTCTAGTTCAGGTGGTGGCGGGGCTTCCTCAATAATTTGTATAGTACCATCTGCTGGACTAACCACGAGGCCATCACGAGTTGGGGTCACTCTTGAAGGATCACGAAAGAAGTACATGCACCAAGCTGTCAATATTATCCCTATCCACCCTAAGGTTTCGCTAATATACGCCAGAATTATCGTAATAATGATGAAAATAGCTATAAACGGCCAGCCAGCTCGATTAATTGGGGTCAAAATTGGTTTCAGCAAATCATTATTCCTATGCACTAAATTGTTTAAACTTAAAACTTATGAATTTTTCTATTACAAAGTTTATAAATCTGTATTTTTAAAAAATAAATAGTCGTTTTTACAGTTAACAATAAACATTTTTATTTTTAAACAAAAAATTGTTAATTTAGCCCAGATTATTTCACAATCCCTAAGTAATAGTTTTAGATATCAGCAACTATCGCAGAAAAAAATAAAAGGGTTTTAAAATTTTTGGCTCAATTCACTGATGGTAATTTAAAAATTTGTCCTGGAAAAATAAGATTAGGATCCTTAATTTGTTCTTTGTTTGCTTGGTATATTACGGTATAACGAAAGCCTTTGCCATATACGCGCCTCGCAATGCGCCATAAGCTTCTTCCTGACTCAACAGTCACGAGACTTCCCGGTTTTATGCCAACGAGAGGAACCTCTCTGGCAAATGATACCTCAATTCTGTTCTCTACGTTACCATTATTATCAACTTGATCTGCTCGCAGTGTATAAACACCCGGAGTTGCTAATCTTTCTGGCCTTTGGCGCCAATAACCATTTTCATTAGATATGCTTTGGGCAAGAAATTCATTGTTAAGATAGAGGTTTATAATTGATTGTTCCTGAGCTGTCCCATAAATATCTAGTTTTCCAACGTCATCATAATCAATTGCCTCAATGCTAAATCTTATTTTTGGAAGTTTTTTGTTATCTTGCTCTTGGAAACCAGGCTTTTGTAAAATTTCTATCCTGTTCTCTATATTTTTTGGTATTTTTATCGCCAATGGTTGCGACGGCTGAATGGGTTTTAGTCCAGCAATCTCCACACTCTTTTTGGGGACAACCAATATTACATTTGCATCAGATTTGATGATTGTATTATTTAACCCTCTCATTGAGAGATAGAGTTCTCGAGTTCCAGACTCAAGTTTAGTAGTTGGCACAAATACCCATTCGCCCCGTTTATCAGTTTTGACTTCGCCTATTTTCAAAGTTCCATCATAGATGCTAACAATTGAATTTGGAGCAGCCCTACCTGCCATTACTGTATCACCCTCAGGAGAAATTCTCACAATATCAAAAGTTGGGCGAATAATTTGCCCATTTTTTTTTGTCTGTGTGATCGGGGCTAATATTTTTACTGGTTTAACAATCTTTTGAGCAGGGCTAATCTCTTTTTTTACACTTTTTTCTTCTGTGTTATGCGTTGAAAAATTTAACGCTATCGCTACTACAACAACTAATATTCCAAATATTGAGAGTATTACCGATTTATTCACATTAACCACTTTCGTTTTATAGTGAGAACAACAAAAATATTATCACTCTAGCTTGAACCAAACAAATGTAAACTTTTATTAACCAATGGTAAGTTTGGAGGCTATTGTTGCTGTTAAAACTGACAGTGTAATGGGTATAGTAGCTAAGATGGTAAAATTTATCAAGTAAGGCATTGTATTACATATTCTATATTTTTTTGATAAATATATAATATTTCGATCAATAAACAGAATAAAACCTAATAATATTATAGATGGTATTAGACTAGGATATTGTTCAATTAGTCTAATAATAATCATAAATACTGCGCCTCCACCAATTAAAATGATGCTAAAGCCAGTTAGGATATTTGGTCGTATTTTTGAACACAAGTAGAATGCTGAACATATGCTTGATAATCCGAATGCCAAATCTCGATCTACAAGTAAATTATTGGTCCATGCGATGAGTCCTAATCCAATGGCACTAAAAACTATAATTAATTCTGCTGTGCTGATTGTTTTATTATTTTGAATGGATTCCCGCTGTAGTTTGATTTGCAGAGTTATCCAACCTATCAAAAAGAATATTGAATAAAATTTTACTTCGTTTAGCATCCAAATAATAGTGATCATTCCAGAAAATATTAGAACTATCCATATAAACAACTTATTGAGTTTAGGGTTTAGGTCTAAAAATAATCCCAGGAAAAGAAAAGAAATTGATAATGTGATTATTTCATTACTGTTGAATCTTGGGACTAAATCTGGCGTACCTAAAATAAAAGTTCCAAACCACGAAAAAACTATTCCAGTGGATACGCCACTAATCTTAATATTTTTATTGCTTTGTGGTATGGCGGAAAAAATAAAGGTGATTACAATTGTTAACAAAAATACAATCGTTAGAAGTTCGATCAAAGAAAAGGTATGTGATGAAGTCATGTATGTATATTTATTTATCAAAGTTTTAATTAAAAGAATCAGGTGTCTATTTTTCTACAACATTGTGAATGGGTGGTATAGACTTGAGGTATAAAGCCATAGCTTCGCTATCGTAGACTGTTAATTCGGATATATTTTTGCTGACCTCGGCCATCGTGCCACCGACAAAATCACCATCAGGCAACATTCCCATTGTTAAGAAAGTTAAAAGATCTTGATTAGTCCAGTTCCCAATTCCAGTTTTGTGGTCTTGTGTGATATTTGGCACTGTTCCCCCTGATATCCCGTTAGAGGCTCCACCTAGGAATTTGGTGTTATCGATTCCTCCCAAAATATTTCTTTGTGTGTGACATTCGCCACAATGCCCCAAGCCGTTGGTAATATATGCTCCTCTATTCCAGTCTTCACCTCTCTTTACGTTGTATACGTAGGGACCTTCATTGAAGAATAACCATTTCCAAAATAATTGAAAAAAACGGATATTAAAGGGTATTTTAATTTGGTGAGACTTGCTAGGTGTTCTGGAGGGTTTTAGTGAAAATATATATGTTTTAAGATCCAATATATCTGCAGTTGTCAAATTAGTATATGAAGTATAAGGAAAACTTGGAAAATAGTGATCTCCAGAGGGAGAAATGCCCTTTCGAATCGCTTTTACGAAATCTTCATCTGACCATTTACCAATTCCAAATTCTTTATCCGGAGTGATATTTGGGCCATAAAATATTCCAAATGGGGTCTTTATTCCTGTCCCCCCAGACATTATTTGGCTTTCAACTTTAGTATCAGTATGGCACGATTTACAACCACTTATGGTAAAAATATATTTACCTCGATCAAGTTGGGCCTGGGTCTGACCTAATGCTAAATTACTAGCTAATAATATAAAAGCAACTATCAGAATTGGGTGCATCTATTCCTCTAATCAAGCATTCGTGGTAATACCATTTTTGCTGAATACCCAACTATCTTTTTGGAGACCGATACACTCGATGACAACTACCACAAGTCCGGCCAATTTTTCTAAAAGAATCCTTAGTATTTTTCAAATCACCAAGTGAGGCAATTTTAACTAAATTTTTCGTAACTTCTTTCAAGGTTTCAAATTTTTTATTAAAATCAACAAGGTTGTCCCATATTTCATTCCTAGCTCGGGTATTACCTCCTCCAGAATTAACTGGCCAGAAATTCGAACCAGATAATTTATTTGCGATTTTATTTAATGTCTTTGCAGCGCTTAGGGCCATCTCTACGTTATCAACTTGACTGATTATTTTCATATTTTTACTCATAGCTCTAAATAAATTTACGCGTTCGTTTGAAATGGACTCGGCGTGAGTCGGTATTGTAGAAAATAATCCTAAAATCAAAAGCGTAATTATCGTAATTCTCATAAATGGGACTCCAAAAAAAGTAGTAAATGAATTAAAATAAGATAGTTATTAACTTTAAAAGAGTATAAGCTATAAGATAGAATCCTTCGAGTGGTATTTTGCAAATATCTAATTAATATTTCGACTTTATACTATTTAGTTACTTTTTGGGTAAGACATGAGACAACTAGAGTCAGTAACCGTATATTGTGGAGCAAAGATGGGTAATAATCCCGCTTATGCTTCGGCGGCTAGAGAATTAGGCAATCAAATTGCCAAAAGAAACCTTCGTCTAATTTATGGGGGGGGGAAAGTTGGTCTAATGGGAGAAGTAGCCAATTCAGTTCTAAGTGGCGGTGGAGAGGTCACTGGTATTATACCGCACTTCCTTAACGATATGGAAGTTGCACACACAGGCGTAACCGAGTGCATAACAGTGGATAACATGCACGAGCGAAAATTTCAAATGTATAAAAAGTCGGATGCTTTTATTGTTCTTCCAGGAGGTTTTGGAACTTTAGACGAGTGCATGGAAATATTAACTTGGAAACAATTGGGTCTTCACAATCGACCCATTGTCATTTTAGACATTGACGGATGTTGGAAATCACTTAAAAATTTATTTACGGACCTTACAACAAATGAGTTTGCTAATAGTGACTCAATAAATCTCTTTTCAATCGAGAATCAGGTATCAAGTGTATTTCACGCCATTGACGAAATGAACCAATAATCATCAGACAATGGCCAATTTAATAACCATAAAAACTAGTCTATAACATAAAATTGAAATATCCTCAAATCGGTCTTATGTCTACAACCATTCAATGACCATAATTTAAATTAGTTGTATTTATTACATATAGCGAAGTATATAAAGCAATTCGCTTGACTAATTACAATTCGAAGATTAATAAAAATTTGGAAATTTCTTGGTAACAGGTTGCAAAAGGATTGTTTTATGGCTCGTAGATGTGAAGTGACTGGTAAAGGTGTGCTGACCGGCAATAATGTAAGCCATGCTCATAATAAGACTCGGCGCCGTTATTTGCCAAATGTACAAAAAATAACCTTGTTTTCTGGTATTCTTGGTAAAGTAAAATTAAAGATTACTCCAGATACTTTGAGATCAATTGAACAAAAAGGCGGATTGGATTCCTACTTGCTTAATACTAGCAATATAAAGCTAGCTGAAGAGGGAGTAAGACTTAAAAGTCGAATAAAGAAGGCTCAAGCAAAGAAAGACTCAAAAAAAGCTGCGTAGCGTTTATAGCTATTTCCATCAATAAGGCTCACGATATGTGGGCTTTTTTTTTGGTAAATGCCTTGTTCGAGTGTTATCTCGATTGTTGGTGGAATCTACTTACTAATAAACAGAGATTATAAAGTTTAGGGTATTCAATGATTGGGCTTCGTCTCTCGCTATTTTACGCGACTTATTTTGGAATGGTGGGTATAATGTTGCCTTTTTTCCCTGTTTGGTTGTTATCAAAGGGAATGTCGGCAGCGGAAATAGGTTTAATTCTAGGCTCCGCAACTTTTGCTCGCATAATTTTTAATCCAATAATTGGACAAATCGCTGACCTCTATGGTACTCGTCAACCAATCATCTTTATACTAGCGGTCTTATCTTCCCTCTGTTTCTCATCTTACTTTATTGTCGATGGCTTTTGGATAATTATTTTAGTTACCATAATATTCAATGGATTTTGGAGTGGAATGCAACCTTTGGCTGAGAGTTTGACAATGCTCTCGTTGAAGCAAGTAAAAATAGATTATGGTAGAGTCCGATTATGGGGTTCAATAGCGTTTATACTAACTGCGCTAATTGCAGGTAAAATAATAGGAATTAAAACAGATCATTTGATACTAATTTTAATTTTTTTATTCATCAATTTAATGGTTGTTGTAACGTTGTTCCTGCCTAAGTTAAAAACTAAAATATCAATTATCCCTCAATATCCTCTATCACAATTATTTCGTAATTATGGACTGATTATAGTAATATTTTCTGCGGCATTAATACAATCTAGTCATGCTCTATATTATAGTTTTGGCTCTATACACTGGAAAACTCTCGGATTTAGTAGTACTGCTATAGGATTGTTATGGGCCGAGGGCGTTGTCGCGGAAATTATACTGTTTTCATTTGGCGCATACATTCTTCGTTGGATAGGGGCATTAAATCTTATTTTCTTGGGTGGATTTTTAGGGATGGTAAGATGGTTTTGCATGGCGTATTTTGAAAATTTTCAAATTATACTTTTTACACAATTACTCCATGCATTTAGCTTTGGGGCAACTCACCTTGGAATAATACATTATTTGAATGAGACTGTGGAAGAGGGTTTGTCTGTGACAGCTTTGAGTTTGTATTCTGCGATTGGTATGGGTCTTTTAATGGGAATAATGGTTAGTTTATCTGGAGGGCTATATGACCAATTCGGATCTAAAGCATATTTACTGTGTGCTCTGACGTCTATTATTGGCGCAGCTTTAGTAATTATGCCTGGATTTCGGCGAAAAGGTTGCAGTATAAAATGAAGCTTGCACCCTATTTATTCACTTAGTTCCTTTTATTGGACCTCTTACAGTAGCTTTTTCATCAAATAGATCTGTAAGGTTTTGCATCATAGTTCCCCCAAGTTCCTCTGCGTCATTGATAGTTACAGCTCGTTTATAGTACCTCGTTACGTCATGTCCTATTCCAATTGCTGTTAGTTCGATTGGTGTCGATGTCTCAATAAAGTTTATCACATCTCTCAAGTGTTTTTCTAGGTAGTTCCCGGGGTTAATAGATAATGTTGCATCATCAACTGGAGCGCCATCCGATATTACCATAAGTATTCTTCTTTGTTCTGGTCTTCCTATAAGTCGATTATAAGCCCACAATAACGCTTCTCCATCAATATTTTCTTTGAGAAGACCCTCTCTAAGCATTAACCCTAAATTTTTTCTGGTTCTTCTCCATGGAGCATCGGCTTTTTTATATACAATATGCCTTAAATCATTTAACCTTCCAGGTTTTGCTGGTTTTCCTGCCGCCACCCATTCTTCTCGTGATTGACCGCCTTTCCACGCCCGGGTAGTGAAACCTAGAACTTCAACTTTAACAGCGCAACGCTCCAAGGTTCTGGAAATAATATCTGCGCTCATTGCAGCTACCGAAATTGGTCGTCCGCGCATTGAACCAGAATTATCTATTAATAAAGTCACAACGGTATCACGGAAATCTGACTCATTCTCAACCTTGTAAGATAGTGGGTGTTGTGCGTCCGTTACGACGCGAGATAAGCGGCCTGCATCAAGAATACCTTCCTCAAGATCGAATTCCCACCATCTTTGTTGTTGAGCCATTAGTTTTCGTTGTAGACGATTTGCGAGCCTCGATACGACACCTTGCATATGAGATAATTGTTGATCTAATTGAGACCTTAATCGGGTTAATTCCTCTAGTTCGCATAAATCTTCTGCTAAATTTATTTCGTCATTACTGGTGCTAAAGGCTCGATAAGGCTCTGTCTTTCCATCTGGAAATTCTGGACTCTCGGGTTGCCCTCTCATTGACGAAGAGCTGTCTTCCTCAGACTCCTCTGTTTCATCCGAGACATCTTCCATTTCTTCGAGAGCTTCTGGATCTAGACCATCAAAATCTATATCTTCATTATCATCATCATTTTGATCACCATCTTGCTCATTTTCTGTACTTTCAGATTGATCATCTTCGTTTGAACTCTCGTTGTTATCGTCGTTCCCTTTCTCGTCACCTGTGTTACTCTCAGAGTCTACGGGGAGCTCTAAATCTTCAAGTATGTCACGCACTGTTTGACCAAAAGCTTTT